>Ga0155495_1215_pt1 | contig 42480 bp, 19 predicted proteins | sample RifCSPhighO2_12_FD_107153 | JGI IMG/M metagenome (GOLD analysis project Ga0155495, IMG submission 107153) | Burkholderiales bacterium RIFCSPHIGHO2_12_FULL_69_20
CGACCACCCCGACCACCAGCCGCCCTTCTTCATGACGCTGGCCGGCGACAGTGACCTGTGGGCCTTCATCTCCAGCGCCGGCTCGCTGACCGCCGGGCGCCGCGACCAGGACGGCGCCTTCCTGCCCTACGAGACGGTCGACAAGATCCACCTGCGCTGGGAGCACACGGGCCCGCGCACCTGGATCCGCATTGGGCACGGCGCGCAGGCCACGCTGTGGGAGCCCTTCGCGCCGCGCCTGGCCGGCGGCACCGGGCAGCGCTCGGTATGGAAAAACCTGTCGGGCACCCGCATCCGCCTGCGCGAGGTGCATCCCTCGGGCCGGCTGGCGTTCCAGTACGAATGGTCGGGCGCGGCCGGTCTGGGCCTGGTGCGCAGCGCCCGGCTGGACGCCCTGCAGGGGCCGGTGAGGGTGCAGGTGCTCGATGGGGTGCTCAACCTGGTGCCGCCCGGCATCAGCTTCGAGCAGTCGGCCACGATGAGCAGCCTGACCGATGCCTACAAGTGGAACGAGTCCGCCGCCGGCGGCCGGCTGGGGCTGTTCACGCTGTATGCGCAGATCTGGGACCGTGCCGAGCCCAAGGAATGCTTCAACGCACTCACCGCCTGGCATGCCGGCCTGCCCGCGGGCAGCCGCAGCTTGCTGTCGGCACAGCAGGTGGCCGGTTTCTGCCAGACCGGCCAGGTCGAGGCCGAAGTGCTGACCCGCGGACGGCGCGGCGCCTTCCTCGTTCACTTCGAGACCGAACTCGGCGCTGCAGGCCAGCCCTCGCAGGCCTGGCAACTGGTGATCGACGGGCCGCGCTCGCAGGTCGAGTGCTTCGAACTGGCGCGCCGGCTCGAGGCCGGTGGTGGCACGCCGGCTGAGATCAACGCCGCGCTGGCACGCAACGATGCCGGCCTGGATGAACTGCTGGCCTCTGCCGATGCCTTCCAGACCTCGGGCGACCCGATGGCCGCCGCCCACCACCGCGCCAACGTGCTGTTCAACATCATGCGCGGTGGTGTCTTCGCCGACGGCAGCTTGCTCGATCGCGACGACCTGCTGGCCTTCTGCCGGCAGCGCAACCGGGCGCTGGCCGACGCGCTGGCCGCGGTGGCTGCAGGCTGGCCGGCGCGCATCGAGCGCGCGGTCGCGCTGCAATCGGCCAGCGCCGCGCTGGGCCCGCAGGCCGAGCGGCTGGTGCTCGAGTACCTGCCGCTCACCTTCAGCCGCCGCCACGGCGACCCGAGCCGTCCGTGGAACAAGTTCGCGATCCGCGTGCGCAACAGCACCGGCCAGCGCGTGGTCGATTACCAGGGCAACTGGCGCGACATCTTCCAGAACTGGGAAGCGCTGGTGCCGAGCGCACCCACCTTCGTCGGTTCGATGGTCACCGCCTTTCTCGGCGCGATGACCCCCGATGGCTACAACCCCTACCGCATCAGCCGAGCGGGCATCGACTGGGAAGTGCCCGAGCCCGACAACCCCTGGAGCCACATCGGCTACTGGGGCGACCACCAGGTGGTGTACCTGCTGCGCCTGCTCGAAGCCGCCCGTGCCCATGAGCCCGCCCTGGTGCCCGGGCTGTGGGACCGCGCCCTGTTCAGCTTTGCCGACGTGCCCTACCGGTTGAAGCCGCATGCCGTGCAGACCGCCCAGCCCAAGGCCACGATCGACTTCGACGCGGCGGCAAACCTGCGTGCCCACGACCGCGCCGCACGCATCGGCAGCGACGGCCTGCTGGTGTGCGATCCGCAGGGCCAGCCGGTGCTGGCCACGCTGGGCGAGAAGCTGGCCATCATCGTGCTGGCCAAGGCCGGCAGCCTGGTGCCCGGCGGCGGCTTGTGGTTGCACACGCAGCGCCCCGAATGGAACGATGCCAACAACGCGTTGGTGGGCAACGGCTTGTCGGTGGTCACGTTGGCCCACCTGCGCCGGTTCCTGCAGTTCCTGGTCGATCTGCCCGGCGCCGACCGGCCCTTCGATCTGAGCGCGGCCACGCTGCAAGCGCTGACCGGCTTCGCGGCGCTGGTGCGGGCCACGCCCACCAGCGTGGTGCACGATGCCACCGGCCGGCGCCGCTTTCTCGACGCCGCCGGCGACCTGCTCGACCCCTGGCGCGCCGCCTCTTACCAGGGTGCGGCCGGCCGCAGCGCGGCGCGATCGCCCACTGGCCTGCTGACCACGTTGGCGAGCGACCTGCTGCCGCTGGTGGATGCCACGCTGGCGCGCTGCCGGCGCGACGACGGCCTGTTCCACAGCTACAACCTGGTCGACCTGTCGGCCGGCCGGGCCGAGGTGTCGCACCTCTACCTGATGCTCGAGGGCCAGGTGGCGATGCTGTCCAGCGGCCTGCTGGGGCCGGCCGAATCGGCGCGCCTGCTCGATGCCCTGTTCAACAGCGCGCTGCTGTGTCCGGTGCGGCAGAGCTTTCTGCTTTACCCCGATCGGCAACTGCCCGGCTTTCTGGCGCGCAACCGGCTCGACGCCGAGGCGCTGGCATTGCCGGTGGTGCAGCAGTTGCTGGCGGCCGGCCGCAGCGATCTGCTGCAACGCCAGAGCGATGGCACGGTGCGCTTTGCACCTGCGCTGGCCAACCGCGGTGATCTCGAAGCCGTCGGCGCCGATCTGGGCGCGGCGCTGCAGCTGCTGGCCGAGGCCTACGAGCGGGTGCTGGCCCACCACGCCTTCACCGGCCGCTCCGGCACGATGTTTGGTTATGAAGGCCTGGGCTGCATCTACTGGCACATGGTGGCCAAGCTGCTGCTGGCGGTGCAGGAGCAGGTGTTTGCGGCGGCCGACCAACAGGCCCCCGCGCTGCCTGCGCTGGTGGCGCACTACCGGCGTGTGCGCGACGGGCTGGGCTACCGCAAGACCGCGGCCGCCTATGGCGCCTTCCCGGCCGATCCGTACAGCCACACGCCGGGTGAAGGCGGTGCGCAGCAGCCCGGCATGACCGGCCAGGTGAAGGAGGAGATCCTCACCCGCTGGGGCGAGCTGGGCCTGCGGGTGCGTGATGGCCGGGTGCACTTGCAGCCGGTGTTGCTGGATGCCGCCGAGCTGGCGACCGGCGATGACCTGCGTTTCACCTGGGGCGGTGTGCCCTTCACCTACCGCGCCGGACCGGCCACGACGTTGCGCATCCAGACTGCCGACGGTTGGCGCACCTGCCCCGATCTGTGTTTCGATGCCGCTGCCGTGCGCGCTGTCGAGGCCGAGATCGCCGTCGCCACCGACTGAACGACCGGGCCCCGACTCGGCAGCCCGCGACAGCCGCGACCGCCGGGCCGCCGGGCCGCCTGAATGGGCGTGGCCGACACGGCAACTGACCCCCGCTGCGGCGCGAGCGACGACGACGCCAATCGCGCATACCACCCATCAACCAGGGAAGTCCCTGACACAACGCAACACCACGCTTCATAGAATCTTGAAAGCGCTTTCAGTTTGAGCAACGCCCGGCCCGGCGTTGGCGTCTGACTTCGACTCGCCACAGACCAACCCAAGCGCCACCACCGCCACCACCAAGACCGATCAGGAGATGCCTTGAACACCACCCCCCCACCGATCTTTCGCGGCGTCGGCGAGCAGCCCCGCTTCCGGCTCACCCGACTGGCTGCAGCCAGCGCCTGCGTGATGGTCGGCATCAACGCGCAAGCGCAGCAGGCTGCCGCGCCAGCGGCGCAGACGGTGGTGGTCACCGGCATTCGCGGCAGCCTGGAGACGTCGCTGAGCCTCAAACGTGACGCGCAAGGCTGGGTGGACGGCATCACGGCCGAAGACATCGGCAAGTTCCCCGACACCAACCTGGCCGAGTCGTTGCAGCGCATCAGCGGTGTGTCGATCGACCGCAGCATCGGCGAAGGTTCGCGCATCACCGTGCGCGGCGCCGGTCCCGACCACAACCTGGTGCTGCTCAACGGCCGGCAGATGCCCGCCTCCAGCATTGCCGACACCGCCGCGTCCAACTCCCGGGCCTTCGACTTTGCCAACCTGGCGTCGGAATCGATTTCCGCGCTCGAGGTCTACAAGACCAGCCGGGCCAGCACGCCCACCGGCGGCATCGGCGCCACCGTCAACATCAGGACCGCCAAACCACTGGAAGCGCGCCGCAGGGTGGCCAGCGTCGGCATCAAGGGGGTGCTCGACAAGTCGAACGACCGCCTGCCCGATGCGATCCAGGGCAGCGGCATCACGCCCGAGATCTCCGGCATCTACAGCAACATCTTTGCCGACGGCAAGTTCGGCATCGCCATCAGCGGCAGCTATCAGGAGCGCAACCTGGGCTACAACCAGGCGGCGGTGCCGGGTGGCTGGCGGCCCTTTGCCGGCGACGAGAACAACTGGGGCACCATCCCCCAGCCCGGCACGCCCGGCTCGGAGAACATCACCAACCGGCCCAAGGCGGGTGACCTGTACTCGGTGCCGCAAAACCTGAACTACAGCGTCAATGGCCTGCAGCGTCAGCGCACCAACGGCCAGCTCACGCTGCAGTACGCGCCGTTCAAGGGCCTCACCGCCACGCTGGACCACACCTACTCCGAGAACAAGATCCAGACCAAGCGGCACGAACTGTCGGCCTGGTTCAACTTCGGCCCCTCGGTCAGCAGCTGGACCGACGGCCCGGTGGCCGCGCCCAGGTTCTACGCCGAGACCATCGTGCCGCCCACCAGCGACATCGCGATGGCAGGAGCGGCCTTTGCCACCCGCAATCAGAACCAGTCCACCGGCCTGAACGTGGCCTGGAAGGTGTCCGACCGGCTGCGCGTGGAGCTGGACGCCCACAGCTCCACCGCCACTTCGGGTGCCGACAGCCCCTACGGCTCCAATGCCACACTGGGCACCGCCAGCTTCAACCGCGGCACCACCAGCGTCGACTTCACCAACGACTTCCCGGTGCTGGGCATCGCGGGATCGGCCATCGACGCGTCGCTGATGCAGGTCACCGGCTCGTCGTTCCGCAACAGCTACATGAAGTCCGGCGTGGACCAGGTGCAGGCCAAGGGCAAGTGGGAGCTGGACGACAGCTCGGGCCTGGACTTCGGCGTCAGCCTCACCAAGGTGAAGAACCGCACCGCCTACGGTTTCGTGCAGCGGGACACCTGGGGCGGCGCCACCAATCCCGGCGACTACCCCGACGATGTCTGGAAGGCCGACACCATCCGCCCGTATTTCGGCAGCATCGGCGGCAGCGACAGCACGGCGTTGTTCAACCAGTTCTTCACCTTCGATTTCGAGCGGGTGCGCGCGCTGGCCTCGGCCGCGGGTGGCAACTCCGCGCTGTACCTGCCGCCCACCGACTTCCAGGTCGACAGCCGGGTGCAGGAGAAATCGCAGAGCGCCTACCTGCAGTACAACAAGGGCTGGGAGTCGTGGGGCCTGCCGATGCAGCTCGCCGCCGGCCTGCGCTACGAGACCACCGACGTCACCTCCACTGCCCTGGTGCCCACTGCCACCGGCATCACCTGGGTGGCCAACAACGAGTTCTCGGTGCTGTTCGGCCCGCCGGGCTTCACCACGCTCAAGGGCAGTTACAGCCACGTGCTGCCCAGCATCGATTTCGACGTCGACCTGCGCCGCGACACCAAGTTCCGCGCCAGTTATGGCGAGAGCATCGGCCGGCCGGTGTGGGATGCCATCCAGGGCGGGCAGACCCTGAACCAGCTCGCGCGGCTCGATGGCGGCACCGGTGCGCAGGGCAACCCGGCGCTCAAGCCGCTGAAGTCCAAGAACCTCGACCTGTCGCTGGAGTACTACTACGCCAAGGCCAGCTATGCGGCGGTGGGCGTGTTCGTCAAGAACGTCAGCAACTACATCGGTGTCACCAACACCAAGGGCACGCCGTTCAACCTGACCACGCCCGCCAACGGCACGCTGTTCAAGGAGGCCGTGGCGCAGGGCTGCGTCTCGTCCGATATGGGCTGCATCCGCAACTACATCTTCGCCAACTACGACGGCCGCAACGGCGTGCTGGCCGACAAAAACCTCGACGGCAGCCTGAAGACCGACACCAACGGCAACTTCAGCGGCAGCATCGCCGGGCAGCCCGGTGACCCGGTCGCCAGCTTCGACATCACCACCCAGGCCAACCAGCGCTCGGCGCGCATCGACGGCCTGGAGTTCAACGTCCAGCACATGTTCGGCAAGAGCGGCTTTGGACTGTCGGCCAACTACACCAAGGTGAACTCCGGCCTGACGTACGACAACGCCAGCCGGGGCGAGCAGTTCGCGCTGGTGGGCCTCAGCGATTCGGCCAACCTGGTCGGCTTCTACGAGAACGACAAGTGGAGCGTGCGCCTGGCCTACAACTGGCGCGACAAGTTCCTGTCGGGCCTGACCGACGGTGCCGGCGCCAACCCGGCCTACACCGAAGCCTATGGCCAGATCGACGTGTCGGTGGGCTACAACTGGAACGACAGACTGAGCTTCCAATTCGAAGGCATCAACCTCAACGATGGCGTCCAGCGACTGCACGGTCGCACCAAGGAACAAGTGCTCTTCGTCACCCAGACCGGGCCGCGCTACATGTTCGGGGCACGCTACAAGTTCTGACGAAACGCCCGCCGCCGGCTGGCACCCGGCAGGCCTGCGACTCGATGGGTGACGCGATGGGTGACGGGATGGGTGATGCAGTCAGGCGGGTCGTGATCATCGGCGGCGGCTCGGCCGGCTGGCTGGTGGCCGCCGTGCTCGCGGTCGACCATGCCGCGGCCACGGCCGAGGGCCTGCAGATCACGCTCCTGGAAGCCCCCGGCATCCCGCCCATCGGCGTGGGCGAGGGCACCTGGCCCAGCATGCGCGACACGCTGCGCAAGATCGGCCTGGCCGAGGCCGATCTGGTGCGCGACTGCGACGCCGCGTTCAAGCAGGGGTCACGCTTCGACGGCTGGGTCAGCGGCGCTGCGGGCGACCACTACAGCCACCCCTTCGCGCTGCCGCAGGGCTACACCGAGGCCGATCTGGTCGGCACCTGGCTGGCACGCCATGCCGACCAGCCGTTTGCCGAGGTGGTGAGCTTCCAGCCCCGACTGTGCGCGCACGGCCTGGCGCCCAAGCAGGTGACGACGCCCGAGTACGCTGCCGTGGCCAACTACGGCTACCACTTCGACGCGGGCAAGTTCGGCCTGCTGCTGCGCCGGCACTGCACCGAGCAGCTGGGCGTGCGGCATGTATGCGACGAGATGATTGGCGTGCAGTCCCACGCCAACGGCGACATCGCATCGCTGCAGACGCGCGCCCACGGTGCGTTGGCCGCTGACCTGTTCATAGACTGCACCGGCCTGCCCTCGCTGCTGCTGGGCCAGCACTACGGCGTGCCGCTGGTGTCGCAGCGCCAGGTGTTGTTCAACGACCGCGCGCTGGCGCTGCAGGTGCCGTACCCGCAGCCCGACAGCCCGATCGCGTCGCAGACCCTGGCCACGGCGCAAGGCAACGGCTGGATCTGGGACATCGGCCTGCCCACCCGGCGCGGCGTGGGCCATGTGTATTCCAGCGCGCACTGTTCCGACGACGCAGCCGAGCAGGCGCTGCGCCGCCACATCCGCGCCAGCGGCGGCCCCGACGACCTGCCCGCGGCACGCCAGCTCCGGTTCGAGCCCGGCTACCGGGCCGAGTTCTGGCACCGCAACTGCGTCGCCATCGGCCTGTCGTCAGGCTTCATCGAGCCGCTGGAAGCCTCGGCGCTGGCGCTGATCGAACTGTCGGTGCATGCGCTCAGTGCGCAGATGCCCGCCACGCGCGCGGCAATGGACATCGTCGCCCGCCAGTTCAACGAGGCCTTCAGCTACCGCTGGGAGCGGGTGATCGACTTCCTGAAGCTGCACTACGCCCTGAGCCAGCGGCGCGACACCGACTACTGGCGCGACCACACCGCGGCCGCGTCGATGCCCGAACGCCTGCGCGAGCTGCTCACGCTGTGGCGCCACCGGCCCCCGTCGCACTACGATCTGGCGTGCATCGAGGAGGTGTTTCCCTCGGCCAGTTACCAGTACATCCTGTACGGCATGGGATTCCGCCCCGAAGCTGGGAGCCGGCGGCGTGAAGACCCGGCGCTGGCCGAGCGCTGCTTTCAAGAGGCCGCGGCCCTGGCCGCCCGGATGCGGCCTGCCCTGCCCGGCAACCGCGCCCTGATCACCCACATCCAGCGCCACGGCCTGCCAAAGATTTAGCATGAAGCCACTTTCGCTGCCCCGCCGGTCGCACGGACGGGCACCACCGACATGACCAACACCGTGCTGCTGAACAACGTCGACCACCACGACCTGCGCTTGCGCACCCAGCGCAGCGCGGCCTGGGGCGACGGCGTGATGCTGGCCCACGCCGTGCCGGCCGAGTTTCGCGAGCTGCAGGCGCATTACCCCATCGTGTTCCAGAAGTCGGCCGATGGCACCACCTTCCATCCGGTGGCCTTGCTCGGCTTTCAGGACGGACAGAACCTGTTTCTCGACGCCGACGGCTGGGACGCCGGCTACCTGCCGCTGGCCATCGAGCGCGAGCCCTTCCTCATCGGCCGCGACGGCGGCGAGCTGCTGGTGCATGTCGACCTGGACAGCCCGCGCCTCAGCCGCAGCGACGGCGAGCCGCTGTTCCTGCCGCACGGCGGCACGACCGACACCCTGGAACGCATCAACTCGGTGCTGCTGGCCCTGCACGAGGGGCTGCAGGCCACGCCGGCCTTCGTCGCGGCGCTGCTGGCGCACGACCTGCTCGAATCCTTCGTGCTCGACGTCGAGCAGCCCGACGGCTCGCAGCAGCGGCTGGCAGGCTTCTACACCATCGCCGAAGAGCGGCTGGCCGCGCTGGACGGCGCCGCGCTGGCGCAGTTGCACCGTGCCGGCCACCTGCAGGCGGTGTTCATGGCGGTGGCGTCGCTGTCGAACTTGGCTGCGCTGATCGAGCGCCAGAACCGGCGGCTGGCGGGCGGTGCCTGAACCGATGCAGACCGTGACGGTCACCGGTGCGCAGGCGCAGGCGCAGGCGCAGGCGCAGGCGCAGGCCCACGCGCAGGCGCAGGCCCACGCGTTGGCGGCGGCGCTGGGCCGGGCCGATCAGCCGGTGGTGTTGCGTGCGCTGGTGGCGCACTGGCCGGTGGTGCAGGCGGGCCTGCGCTCGGCACAGGCCGCCTGCGATCACCTGCTCGGTTTCTACCGCGATGCCACCGTGGACGCCTGGCTGGGTGACCCCGGGATCGGCGGGCGCTTCTTCTACAACGATGACTTCAGCGGCTTCAACTTCCGCCCCGAGCGCCTGCGGCTGGACACGGTGCTGCAGCGGCTGCTGCAACCGCGGCAGGACGCTGCGCCACCAGCCCTGTACGTGGGCTCGACCACCGTCGACACCTGCCTGCCGGGCTTTCGCGCCGCCAACCACCTCGACCTCGGTGGCCGCGATGCGCTGATGAGCCTGTGGCTGGGCAACCGCACCCGCATCGCCGCCCACCACGACCTGCCCGACAACCTGGCCTGCGTGGCGGCCGGGCGCCGACGCTTCACGCTGTTTCCGCCCGATCAGGTGGCCAACCTCTACATCGGCCCGCTCGACCTGACACCGGCCGGGCAGGCGATCAGCCTGGTCGACTTCGCCCAGCCCGACCTGCAGCGCCATCCCAAGTTTGCGCAGGCGATGGCTGCGGCGCAGGTGGTCGACCTGGGCCCGGGCGACGCCCTCTTCATCCCCAGCCTGTGGTGGCACCAGGTCGAGGCGCTCGATCCGTTCAACCTGCTGATCAACTACTGGTGGCGCGACGCGCCGGCGCACATGGACAGCCCGATCAACGCGCTGATGCACGCGATGCTGAGCGTGCGCGACCTGCCCCCGGCCCAGCGGCGGGCCTGGGCGGCGCTGTTCGACCACTACGTGTTCGGCGCCGGGGCGCACGACACCGACCACATCCCGCCCCATGCCCGGGGCGTGCTGTCGCCCCTGCAACCCGATGCCGCACGCATGCTGCGCGCGCGGCTGCTGCGCAAACTGAACCGCTGAGATCCGCATGAACCAGTTCACCGCCCCCGGCCCCGTTCCCAACCCCGGAGGCGAGCGTCCACCGGTGCGGCGCGTCGTCATCGCCGGTGGCGGCACGGCCGGCTGGATGGTGGCGGCCTGCCTGTCCAAGGTGCTGGGCAAGGCGCTGGACATCCGGCTGGTCGAATCCGACGAGATCGGCACGGTCGGCGTCGGCGAGGCCACCATTCCCACGTTGCTGACCTTCCATCAGCTGCTGGACATCAACGAGCAGGAGTTCATGGCCGCCACGCAGGCCACCTTCAAGCTGGGCATCGGCTTCGAAGGCTGGCGCGACCAGGGGCAGGACTACATCCACTCGTTCGGCCTGACCGGCCAGGACCACTGGACGGCGGGCTTCCAGCACTTCTGGCTGAAGGGCCGCGACCGGCAACTGGCGGGCGACTACGGCGACTACTGCCTGGAGCTGAAGGCCGCGCGGCACAACCGCTTTGCGCACCTGCCGCGCGCCGGCATGAACTACGCCTACCACCTCGACGCCAGCCTGTATGCGCAGTTCCTGCGGCGCTTCAGCGAGCGCCTGGGCGTGCAGCGCATCGAGGGCCGCATCACCAGCGTGCAGGCCGATGCCGCCAGTGGGCATATCCGCGCCATCCAGCTCGACTCGGGCGCCCGCATCGAAGGCGACCTGTTCATCGACTGCACCGGCTTCCGCGGCCTGCTGATCGGCGAGACGCTGAAGGTGGGCTACGAGGACTGGTCGCACTGGCTGCCCTGCGACAGCGCGGTGGCGGTGCAGACTGCATCGGTGGGCGAGGCCGTGCCCTACACCCGGTCGATGGCGCACGAAGCGGGTTGGCAGTGGCGCATTCCGCTGCAGCACCGGGTGGGCAACGGCCTGGTCTACTGCAGCCAGTACTTGCCCGACGCGCAGGCCCGGCAGCGGCTGCTGGACCGCGTGCAGGGCCCCACGCTGACGACACCGCGGCTGATCAAGTTCACGCCCGGCCAGCGGCAGGCCACCTGGCGCGGCAACTGCGTGGCCATCGGCCTGTCCAGCGGCTTCATCGAGCCGCTGGAGTCGACCAGCATCCACCTGATCCAGCGCGGCATCGTTCGGCTGATGCAGCTGTTTCCGGCCGCCGGCATCAGCCCCGCCGACGTGGACGAGTACAACCAGCAGGCGCGAGCCGAGATCGAGCACATCCGCGACTTCATCGTGCTGCACTACCACGTCACCCAGCGCGACGATTCGCCGTTCTGGCGCGGTTGTCGGTCGATGGACATCCCGCCCTCGCTGCGCCACCGCATCGACCTGTTCCGCGACAGCGGGCGGGTGTTCCGCACCGGCAACGAGCTGTTTGCCGAGAACTCGTGGATCCAGGTGATGCTGGGCCAGGGCATCGTGCCGCGCCGCCATCACCCGGTGGCCGACCTGATGGGCGACGCCGAGCTGGCGCACTTCCTCGACGGCATCCGGGCCCAGGTCGACCGCACGCTGGCGCAGCTGCCGCAGCACGAGGCCTATGTGCGCCAGTACTGCGGCGTGGCGGCCGCGCCGCGCTGACCTTTCAGGGCGCGGCCAAGGCCCCGGACACGCTGCGCGGGGTGCCGGCCGCATCGGGCCAGGCCATCAGATGGCGTACTTGGGCCGCTCGTCCTTGTCCCACAGGCCCCACTGCGTGCCCACTTCGCCCTCCTGCCCGCGCTTCCAAGGCTCGTCGAACGACGAGAACCAGAACAGCTTGACGCCCTCGCGGCGGCTCCACTGCTGTGCCTCGACGAAGTAGCGCATCGCGTGGTCGGCCGCGGGCACCGCTGCGCCCACGGCCTCGCCTTGGCCGGGCCAGCCCGTCTCGGTGATGACGACAGGCTTGTCCTCGCCAGCGGCGGCCTTCACCAATGCGTGCATGCGGCGCAGGTACTGGGCCGCGTGGTCGATGTGGGCGCCTTCCCAGAAGGGGTAGCAGTTGGGCAGCAGCACGTCACAGGCGGCCACCAAGGCCGGGCGCTCGAGGAACTGGAAGTAGGCATCAACGCAACCCACCTGCACCTCGGCGGGCACGGCGGCCCGCACGCGGGCCAGGCAGGCCAGCAGGTCCTGCTCGGGCAGCTCACCACGCAGCAGCACCTCGTTGCCCACCACGGCGATGTCGACCATGCCGTCCTGGGCCAGCCGGATCAGCGCGGCCAGCTCGCGCTCGTTGCGCGCGCGGTCCTGGCTCAACCAGGCCCCCACCATCGTCTTCAGGCCCTTGGTGCGCGCCAGCCGGGGAATCGCTTCATGGCCTTCGGTGCACGAAAAGGAACGCACCCACCGGGTATGCGGCGCGATGAGATCGATGCGGCGACCGACGTCGGCGGCCAGCAGTTGGTCGCCAGCGCGCTGGCCCTCTGGATAGGCGCTGAAGCACAGGCCGTACAGGCCGGCCTGGAACTGCTCGGCAAACAGCGGCTGGATGTCGGCCGGCACCTTGCCTGCCAGCGGCGACACCTCCGCACCCGGCAGCAGCAGGCCATGCTCGGCCAGCCAGGGCCGGGCCCCCGAACCCTGGGTGGACGCCGAGCCGCGCAGCTTGCGCCGCTCGAGTTCGGCGTGCACCTCGGTGGCGCGCTGCTCGTCCAGGTCGTAGTCGCGCATGACCCACATCGCCAGCAGCGTGCCGAAGATGGGCACGCCGGAATAGAACAACCGCAGGCCATCAACAGCGCCCGCGGGCTGCACGGCGGCACCCGGGGTGAACGCCACCAGCGACATGATCGCGCCGCTCAGCAGGCCCGCGATCGCGAAGCCGAACTTCACCATCCACCAATAGATCGCGCCGAAGATGCCTTCGCGCCGCTTGCCGGTGGCCAGCTCGTCGAGGTCGCAGACGTCGGCCGTCATCGACATCATCAAGGTGAACAGGCCGCCGATGCCGAACGAGAAGAACGGCAGCGCGAACATGAACATCCAGGGCTTGCCAGGCACCATCAGGAACCACAGCAGCACGTAGCCGATGAGGGAGATGCCCTGCGACAGCATGAAGGCGTTCTTCTTGCCCATCTTCCTGGACATCCAGGCCACGGTGGGGATGACAGCAAAGGTGGTGACCAGCGCGCCCACGCTGCCGAACAGCGTGGGCCAGATCCAGGCCGCCACCGTGTTGCCGTTGAAGAGGTGGTAGACGACGATGAAAAACGAGAATGCCGCCACCGTGTTGAAGGCGTTGAAGATCAGGAAGGTGGCAAAGCACAGCTTGCGGAAGGGCTTGGAGCTGAAGGCCTCCTTGAAGCCGGCGAGGATCTCCTTCATGCCGCCCCCCAGGTTGCCCAGGGTCAGCGGGACCAGGTGCTCATCGTGCTGGGTCGAGCGGCTGGGCAGGAAGATGGCGGGCACCATGGCCAGCAGCATGCAGATCACGCCGACCCAGATGGACAGCGTGCGCGTGGCGGTGTCGGCGTTTTCGAACCACTTGGGGTCGTACATCACCACCCAGAACCACGGCGCGATGACCCAGGCCCATTGGCCTATCCACTGCGCCACGGCCATGATGCTGGTGCGCTCGTGGAAGTCGTCGCTCATCTCGTAGCCCATGGCCACGTAGGGGATGCTGAACAGCGTCAGCCCCAGGTAGAACACGAACGACCAGCACAGGAAATAGACGAAGTTGTAGCTCACCCCGTCGGCACGGTAGAGCTGCCACATCGCCACGAACGAGAGGCCCATGACGATGGCCCCGATGAACACATATTGCTTGCGCCGGCCCCATTTGGAGCGCGTGTTGTCGGAGATGAAACCCATGATCGGGTCGGTGACCGAATCGAAGACCCGCGGCAGGAAAAACAGCACGCCCCACATCCAGCCGGGGAAACCCATGTCCTGCACCAGCACCACCATGAAGATGCCCAGGGCCGCCGGGAACATCTGGTTGGCCAGCATGCCCAGCCCGAAGGCCACCTTGTGACCGAAGGGAACCTTGTGGGCTGGGGCGGTGGTGGATGCGGTCATGGGATGCTTTCGGGGGTGAGGCCCTGCGCGGAGAACGGCGGCATGGGCGTGGGCGCAGCGTCAGGCGTCTGCGGCCTGTGACAGCAAGTCCGGGTACAGCGCCTGCATCACCAGCTTGGGTCGGCGGTCGGCCGTGAACAGGCCCCAGTGCTTTTCGGGCTCCAGCGGGTCGGACGAGCCCTTCCAGTTCTCGTCGAAGGCCTCGAAGACGAAGCACAGCAGTCCTTCTGCACGGGTCCAGGCCATCAGGTCCGCGTAGTAGATGGCCTGCAACGCCTGCACCGCGTGCTCGGCGTGCATGCCACGCCCGTTGCTGTTGGTGCACCAGCCTGCTTCGGTGATGACGATGGGTTTGCCGGGGTACAACCGCGTCACGCTGGCCACGTTGTCCTGGGTGTAGTCCAGCGCCTCGTGGATGTGCTTGTATTCCCACACCGGGTAGGTGTGCAGCGAGATGAAGTCGAGCTCGGGCACCAGGTCGCGCAGCTTGTGCTGCCAGGGCACGTAGTTCTCGCAGAAGGTGACGGGCTGGCGCACCGCCGCCTTCACGCGGCGCACGTAGTCGATCATCGTCGGCACCGGCACGAAGTGGTCGGTCCAGTCGACCGTGGCCTCGTTGCCCACCGCCACCGAGAACACGATGCCGGGGTAGCGGTTGGCCAGCGCGATGAGCCGGTCGAGCTCGGCGGCATTCTCGGCGCGGCTGGCTTCGAGTTGCACTTCGGTGAAGGTGGCACCCCAGGGGCAGCCGAAGTTGTTCATCTCGGCACCGAGATAGGCGCCCAGCATCACCTGGAAGGGCAGGCTGTCTTCCTCGATGACCTGCAGCACCCGTTCGGCGTGCGGGCTGCAGTCGTACAGGCGCAGCAGCGGCCAGTGGCGGCGCAGGATCGCCAGGTCTTCGCGGATCTCGGCCAGCGAGGGGTAGGTTTTCTCGCCCGGGTTCTGGCCATTGCGGTAGCCCGAGTAGCAGATGGCGTTTCCAGTGGGCAGCTTCAGCATGGGTTTCATCCGAACTTGAGGACGCCGTCCTTGTCCCACAGGCCCCAGTAGGCACCGACATCGCCCTCGGCGCCGACCTTCCAGGCTTCGTCGAAGGCCGCAAACCAGAAGACCTCGATGCCGTCTTCGGCCGCCCAGCGGCAGGTGTCGACGAAGTACTGCATGGCCCCTTCGCGTGACGGCACCGCGGCATGGAAGGCGCTGCCCTGGTCGGGCCAGCCGGTCTCGCTGATCACCACGCGTTTGCCCGGCGCCGCCGCCCGCGTGCGCGCCACCATGGTCTGCATGTAGGCCAGCGCCTGCTCGCGCGGGCAGCCTTCCCAGAAGGGATAGCAGTTGGTCAGCACCACGTCGCAGGCGGCGGTGATGCGGGGATGCTTCTCGAACAGGTAATAAGCGTCGACATAACCCACCGCCACGCCGGGCAGCGCAGCTTTCACGCGCTGGATGCAGGCCAGCAGGTCGTCCTCGCTCATGTCCTCGCGCAGCAGCACCTCGTTGCCGACGGCGACGATGTCGGCATGGCCGGCGCGCGCGACCTCGATCACGCCCTGCAGCTCGGCCTCGTTGATCTTGGCGTCGGTGCCCAGCCAGGCGCCCACCAGCGTCTTGAAGCCGAGTTCGTGGGCGATGCGTGGTGTCTGCTCGTGGCCGTCGGTGCAGGAGAAGCTGCGCACCCAGCCGGTGTGCGGCCGGATGATCTGCAGCCGTTCGCGGATCGGCGCCTCGCCGATCTGGTCGCCGGGCTGCTGGCCTTCGAGGTAGGGGCTGAAGCACAGCCCATGCACGCCGCGCTGCAGCGTGGTGGTGAACTCGGCGGCCAGCACGTCGCGTGTCTGGTCCGTCCAGACCTCGGGGCCGGAACGGGCCCAGCGGCCTTGCTGCACTTCGCCAGCCAGGGGCTGGGCGCCGGAGTGCACGCCTTGCGTTGGCTGCAGGTGCTCGCCCTGCTCGTGGGTCTGCGTCACGCTCTGCGCCGTCACGCGGCTCGGGGGGAATCCTGGTCGGGACATGGTGGTCTCTCTCAGCGCGGCTTGGCGCGGGTCTTGGGCGTGGTCTTGGGCGTGGTCTTGGCCGGGGGTTTGCGCGGCGGCTTGGGCGCGGCCTTGGCAAGTGGTGCGGCCTTCTTCTGCCACGGGAACTTGCCTTGGCCGATGGGCTTGACCGGGCCGTAGCCGCCAACCTTGTCGTAGACGCGCACGTAGTCGACCACCAGTTCGGCCGGGAACCGGGTCTGGTCGTTCGGCGCGCCGGGGAAGTTGCCGCCCACGGCCACGTTCATCAGCAGGTAGAAGGGCTGGTCGAAGGGTGCAGGCCAGGGGTGCAGGTCGGCGGGGCCACTGGGCTCCAGGCCGGCGCCGTCCCGCCGTTTGCTGCAGCTCCACCAGTGGTCGTAGGTGCAGGTCTGCACGCCGTCGACGTAGAAGCGGATCTCACCCGGCTCCCATTCCACGCTGTAGACGTGCCAGTCGGACACGCCATTGCCCGCGGGCAGCGGGTGCACGGTGGTGATGAGCGAGCGCTTGGGGAAGGTGCTGCCGAAGTGGATGCTGTTGAGCACCTCGTGCGGCTGCTCGCCCGCGATCTCCATCAGGTCGATCTCGCCGCTGGCCGCCCAGCCGCCGTAGGTGTCGTCGACCGGCAGCATCCACAGCGCGGGCCACAAGCCCTTGCCCCAGGGCACCTTGGCACGGAACTCGATCCGCCCGTAGCGGGTGGCGAACAACACCATGCCATCGCGCGCCTTGGTCTTGAGCCGCGCCGAGGTGTAGCCGCAGCCGTGCAGCGGCGCCTTCACGGCGCGGATGCGCAGGCAGCTGTCGCGCACGGTGACGTTTTCGGGCTCGTGCGTGTAGTACTGCAGCTCTTCGTTGCCCCAGCCTTCGACCCAGGCGTGGTTCTTGTAGTCGTAGAACCCGTTGCCGATGTCGAAGTCCCACTTGCTGCGGTCGACCGTGTCGCCATCGAACTCGTCGTGCCAGACCAGCTTCCAGCGCGTCTTGGTGGGTGCCGTCTTGGCAGGTGGTGTCTTGCCGATGCTCATGCGGATCACCGGTTGGCGGCGTCGACCGCCGCTTTGGCGCCACTGCGCTGGCGCTGCAGAAAGCCCTGGTACCAGCGCGCGCTGTCCTTGGGGGTGCGGCGCTGGGTGGCGTAGTCGACAAACACGATGCCGAAGCGCTTGGCGTAACCCGAGGCCCATTCGAAGTTGTCGAGCAGGCTCCACACCATGTAGCCGGCCATCGGCACGCCCTGCCCCAGCGCGGCGCCCACCGCGGCGATGTGGCTGGCGATGTACTCGGTGCGGTCGGGGTCGTGCACCCGGGCCTCGCCGTCCTCCATCACGCACTGGTCCTTGAAGGCGCCGCCGTTCTCGGTGACGTAGATCGGCGGCACGCGGTAGTCGCGGTGCAGGCGCAGCAGCAGGTCGGTCAGGCCCTCGGGGTACACCTCCCAGCCCATGTCGGTGATCGGCAGCCCGCTGGCCTGCACGTCGACCGGACCGGCCGCGCTGACCACGTTGCGCGAGTAGTAGTTGATGCCCAGGAAGTCCATCGCCGTGGCGATGGCGGCCAGGTCACCCGGCTCGGTGCGCGGCGCGTCGGCACCGAGGTGGTCGAGCACGTCCTGCGGATAGCGCGCCCGAAACAACGGATCGAGGTACCAGCGCAGCAGCAGGCCGTCTTCGAGCCGGGCCTGCGCGATGTCGGCCGGTGAATCGGTGGCGGGCTGCACCGGCGCCAGGTTCAGCACGATGCCCAGCCGGGCGCGACAGCCCGCCGCGCGCAGCGCCTGCAGCGCCAGGCCGTGGCTGAGCAGCAGGTGGTGCGAGACCTGCATCGCCATCGCCCGGTCGCGCAGCCCCGGCGCGAACACGCCGTCCTCGTGCCCCAGCTTGGCGATCACCCAGGGCTCGTTGTGGGTGGTGATGGCCGCCACGCGGTCGCCCAGCCGGCGTTGCACGCCCAGCGCGTAATCCACGAAGTGCTGCACCGTGGCGCGCGCCGCCCAACCGCCCTGCGCCTGCAGCGCCTGCGGCAGGTCCCAGTGGTTGAGCGTGAGGTAGGGCTGGATGCCCCGCGCCAGCAGGCCGTCGACCAGACGCTCGTAGAAGGCCAGGCCGGCCTCGTTCCAGGCGCCCTGGCCCAGTGGCTGCACCCGCGGCCACGACACCGAGAAGCGGTACGCGTCCACCCCCAGCGCAGCGATCAGGTCGAGGTCTTCGTCGAGGCGGTGGCAGTGGTCGCAGGCGATGTCGCCGTCGCTGTGGTCGGCGATCGCGCCGGGCACGCGGCAGAAGCGGTCCCAGATCGACTCGCCCTTGCCGTCCTCGGTGGCCGCGCCCTCGATCTGGAAGGCGCTGGTGGCCACGCCCCAGACAAAACTGGGTGGGAAATGCGCAGCGGGCGCAGCGGGTGCAGCAGGCGCAGCGGGCGCAACGGGCTGGATGCCGGCGCGGGGATTCAAGGGCATGAGCATGGGGAGTCAGAGCAAGGCGAAGGCGAGAGAAGGGGTTTGCGCGGCGGCCTACTTGACCGCGCCGGTGGTCAGGCCCGAGATCAGTTGCCGCGACGACAGCATGAACAGCACCACCAGCGGCAGCGTGGCAATGGCCGAGCCGGTCATCAGCGCACCCCACTCGGTGTTGACAGGGCTCTGCAGGCTGCGCAGCGCCAGCGGCAGCGTGTACATGTCGGGCGAGCGCATGACGATCAGCGGGCCGATGAAGTTGTTCCAGCTGGCGATGAAGGTGATCAGCCCCAACGTGCCCAGTGCCGGCTTGAGCAGCGGCAGCACGATGCGCCAGTAGATGCCCAACTCGCCGCAACCGTCCATGCGCGCGGCCTCGATCAAGTCCTTGGGGATGGCCGTGGTGACGAACTGGCGCATCAGGAAGATGCCGAAGGCGCTGGCCGCACCGGGGATGTAGAGCGCACGCGGCTGGTCGATCCAGCCCAGCGCGTCCATGATCATGAAGGTGGGGATCATGTTCATGAACGACGGCAGCAGCATGGTGCCCATCACCAGCGCGAACAGCGCGTTCTTGTGCTTGAAGTCGAACCGCGCGAAGGCATAGCCACCCATCGAGCAGAACAGCAGCGTCAGCACGGTGGAGGCGATGGCCACGTACAGGCTCCAGCCCAAATTGCGCCAGAACGGCAGCCGCTCGGTGAGGATCTTCAGGTTGCCCGGTAGATCGTCGCCGAACCAGATCGGCGGCGGCAGGCTGAAGATCTCGGTGCGCGAGTGCGTGGCAAACACGAACATGAAATAGAACGGCGCCAGCATGATCAGCGCGCCGATGCCCACCAGCGCGTAGGCGGCCATGGGGGCGAGGCGATGGGGGTTCATCGTGCGATCTCCCCGCCTCAGACCGTGCCGGCCTTCGGCCGGAACGCGCGGTTGGTCAGCCAGGTGAGCGCGGCCACCACGATGAACAGCAGCCACGACATTGCACTGGCGGCGCCGAAATCGTTGAAGTCGAAAGCCATGCGGTAGAGGTAGATCGCCGCCGTCATGCCCGACTGGTCAGAGCCGCCGCGCCCGCCGGTGAGGATGAAAGGCTCTTCGAACAACTGCAGCCCACCGATCACGCTGAGCGTGACGCCGAAGAAGATCATCGGCTTGAGGCTGGGCAGCGTGATGTAGAAGAACTGCTGCAGGCGGCTGGCGCCGTCGATCCTGGCGGCCTCGTACAGGTCGACCGGGATCGTCTGCAGCGCAGCCAGGTACAGCACCACGTTGAAGCCCAGGTAGCGCCAGAACACCAGCAACGCAATCGCCGGCTTGATGCGGTCGGGGTCGTTGAGCCAGTCGATCGCGTCTGCCGGCATCAACCAGCCCAACACCGGCACCCGCGCCAGCGCCTGCAGGCCCACGTTGATCAGGCCGAAGTCGGTGGAGAACAGCGACGAGAACAAGATCGCGATCGCCACGGTGGAGGTGATGTAGGGCAGGAAGTAGGCCCCCACCACGCCGTTGCGCAGCCGCTTGAACGCGGTGTGGATGAACACCGCCAGCGGAATCGCCACCAAGTGCTGCGGCACGCCCGAGGCCAGCGCCAGCCAGGCGGTGTTGCCCAGCGACTTCCAGAACCAGTCGTCGTTCAGCGCGAAGACGAAGTTGTCGAACGCGACGAAATGCATAGCAGCCAGCCCGCTCGACGGCTCCCACGACTGAAACGCCAGGTACAGCGAAAAGCCCAGAGGGAACACGCCGAACACCGCGAACAGCACGACGAACGGACTGAGAAGGACATAAGGCGCCCAGCGGGGAGGCAGGCGCAGCGCAGCGGGCAGCTTCATCGGCAACTCGGTTCGCACGGCCGGGTCATCGCTTGGCGCGCTGCAGCAGCAGGCGTTGCGCGTCGGCCAGCGCGGTGGCGATGTCCTTGCCGCGATCGAGCACCTTGTCGAGCTCGGTGTCGATCACCTCGGACGCAAAGGCATCCTGCTTGTGCACGTCGACCGCGGCGATGCGCCGGGCCGCATCGCGCCAGTCCAGGCGCGCGGGCTGGCCGCCGAGAAAGGCGATCGGCTGGTCGAAGAACGCATCGTCGAAGGTCTCGAGCAGCGCCGGAAAGGCATCCTGCGACTTGAAGGCCGCCAGTTGCATCGTGCGGTCCAGCGTCATCAGCTTGACGAACTGCCAGGCCAGCGGCTTGTGTGCCGCCGGCGCGGCGCGGGCAATGGCCAGGAAGGTGCCACCGTAGGCCGCCATCGCGCCTTCGGGCAGCGGCGCGGCGCGCCACAACCCGGCGGTGGCCGGCGCCAGCCAGTTGTTGAGGTGGCCGGCCAGCCAGGCGCCGGTCATCTGCGTGGCGATGGTGCCGCGCTTGAAGCCCTCGGCCCATTCACTGGACCAGGCACCGACCTTGGCATCGAGCTTGTGTCGACGCACCTCGCGCGCCAGCTCGAAGGCCCGCACGAAGCGCGGCGAGTTGACCAGCACCCGCGACTGGCTGTCGTAGTACAGGCCCTCGCCCGGCTGGATGCCGGTGCGAATGACGATGTCTTTCATGTCACGCGCATGGGCCATCAGGTAGGCACCGGTGGCCGCCTTGATGCGCACACCGGTGGCCACATAGCTGTCCCACGAGCGGGTGAGATCGGCTTCGCCGACACCGGCCTTGGCCAGCACGTCGTGGCGGTACAGCAGCGTGCCGGGGCCGATGTCGGTGGGCGCGGCCACCACCTGGCCGCGGCGGTTGGTGGCCTGCTGGTAGGCATAGGGCACCCAGCGGGCCTTGAACTGCGCGATGTCGTAGGGTGCTGCCGCCAGGTCCTGCAGCCCGCCGCCCCGGGCGAAGCGGCCGACGTAGCCCACTTCGAGTGCCATCACGTCGGGCAGGTAGACGCTGGTCGACAGCGCGGTGGTCATCGCGGTGTGGTGGTCGCTGAACTGGCGGCTGGTCACGCGGATGTCGACCGTGGGATGCAGCTGCCTCCAGCGCGGAATCGCGGCGCGCACGATTTCGTCGACCGCGGGATAGGCGGCCACCGTCAGCACCTGCTGTGCCTGCGCTGCACCCGGCCCGCCCACCAGCACGCCCACCAGCATGCCCACCAGCACGCCCCCCAACACGCACCGCCGCGCCACGGCCCTGCCGGTGCTGATCAACAGTGTTCTGACGTGCATGCCTGGGTCTCCGAGGGCCGGGCGTGCAGCGCCTGCACCGGCCTTGAGTTGGGCCGTGCCAGTCTCCAGACGGCGGCACGGCATTGCGCGTGAAAGCGCTTTCAAACTATAGGGTGTGCAGCTTCGGCATGTCAATCGAGGGAAAGCGAGCAGGCCCTGCGCTGGCCCGCTGTGCGGCGGCGACGGCGCGGTGCCTGTGCAGCCGCTGCCGCACAGGGCCACCCGGGCCGGACCCGCCTCAGCCGCGCAGGCGGCGGCTGGATTCGCGCGCGATCAGGCGCGGCGCGGGCACGTCGACGTCGGGGGTCTTGCCGGCCAGCAGCCGCAACATCGCAGCAGCCGCCAATCGGCCCATCTCGTAGGCCGGCTGGTGCACCGTGCTCATCGGCGGGCTGGTGTACATCGAGGTCGGCAGGTCGTCGAAGCCGACCACCGACACGTCCTCGGGCACCCGCAACGATCGCCGGTGCAGGCCCAGCATCGCGCCGCAGGCCATCTGGTCGTTGGCCGCGAAGATCGCCGTGAAGCGCTGGCGTGTCTCCAGCAGGCGGTCGACGGCCAGCAGGCCGCTCACCTCGTGGTACTCGCCCGGCACCACCAGCGCCGGGTCGTAGCTCAGGCCGGCCTCCTCGAGCGCCAGGCGGTAACCGCGGTGCCTGTCGTTGGCATCGGGGTGGTCGGCATCGCCGGCGATGAAGGCGATGCGCTGGTGCCCCATCTCGATCAGGTGCCGCGTGGCCAGGCGGCCGCCCTCGACGTTGTCGAAGTGCAGCGAGAACAGGCCCGCCGCCTTCAGTTGCCGCCCCGTCACCACCACCGGCAGCTGCTTGGCACAGGCCTTCAGCGCGGCATCGGTCAACCGGCCCGTCAGCACGATGATGCCGTCCACCCGGCGCGAGCGCAGCACGTCGATGCAGCGCGCTTCGGTGGCGGCATTCCAGTGGCCGCTGACGAACAGCGGGCTGTAGCCGGCGGGGTCGAGTTCGTCCTCGATGCCGCGCAGCGCGGCGCCGTAGAACGGGCTGTCGATGGCCTGCGTGACCACGCCCACGCTCAGCGTGCGGCCCCCGGCCAGGCCACGCGCGATCGGATTGGGCACAAAGCCCAGCCTGGCGATGGCGTCGTCGACGGCCTGCTTCTTCAGGCCGCTGACCACCGCCGTGCCGTTGAGGATGCGCGAGACCGTGCTGGGCGACACACCCGCCGCCTGCGCCACCATCTCGAGCGTGATGGGCCCGCTGGCGTGGCTGGCCGACGCCCGTGCGGCCCTGGGCTTGCTGGGAGTGGGCTTCATCGGCGGCCGCTGTACGTCATCGGACGCAGTGTAAGCGTGACACTGGCGGCCAGACCGCTGCAGCGGGGGGGTGATGATGGCGCTTTCAGCGTTGGCCGCCCGCCATGCGCTGCGCCACCACGGCGGCAGCGATGAAGACGTCCGTTCCGACGACGCGATCCGCTGCGCGCCGCGCTAGCATTTGATGACACGGTCCGCATCAAGACGGCAAACGCCCGTTCATCCGAGGCGGGCCTTCACCGACCCACCAGAACAGCGAAGCAGGAGATGGCAATGGAATTCGATGACGTGGTCCAGGGGCGCCGGAGCATCCGGGGCTACCTGAAGCAGCCGGTCCCCCAGGCGTTGATCCGGGAGATCCTCGCACTGGCCATGCGCGCGCCGACCTCGCTCAACACCCAGCCCTGGAACTTCTACGTGGTCACCGGCGACGTGCTCGACCGCATCCGCCGGGGCAATGTGGAGCGCAACCTCGCCGGCGTGCCGGATTCGCGTGAATTCCGCATGGGCCCGGGCTATGAAGGCGCGCACCGCGAGCGGCAGATCGGCGTGGCCAAGCAGCTCTTCGCGGCGATGGGCATAGAGCGCGACAACAAGGAGAAGCGGCAGGACTGGGTGTTACGCGGCTTCCGCCAGTTCGACGCGCCGGTGTCGATCGTCGTGACCTACGACCGCTCCATCCAGGGCAGCGACATCGCCCCGTTCGACTGCGGCGGCGTGGTCAACTGCATCGTCAATGCCGCCTGGTCGCGTGGGCTGGGCTGCGTGATCAACAGCCAGGGCATCATGCAGTCACCCGTCGTGCGCGCCGAAGCGGGCATCCCGGACGACCAGGTGATCCAGACCTGCATCGCGATGGGCTGGCCGGACGACAGCTTCCCCGCCAACGCGGTGGTCTCGCAGCGCAAGTCGGTGGACGAGGCTGCGGTGTTCGTGGGCTTCGCCGACTGATCGGTGGCCTTCATACGCACCGGCGCATGCACAGCGGACGGCAATGAAGACGCTGCTGATCGTCTACCACTCGATGACCGACGGCACGCGCCAGATGGCGGCGGCGGCCGCGGCTGGTGCGGGCGGCGAGGCGGCCAGCGTGCGGGCCACCCTGCTGCACGCCAGCGCCGCAGGCCCTGCCGACGTGCTGGGCGCCGATGCCTACCTGTTCGCAACGCCCGAGAACCTGGCGTCGATGTCGGGGCTGATGAAGGACTTCTTCGACCGCAGCTACTACGCTGCGCTCGACCGCATCAACGGCCGGCCGTACGCGACGATGGTCTGCGCCGGCAGCGACGGTCGCAACGCCGCACGCCAGATCGAACGCATCGCCACCGGCTGGCGTCTCAAGCCGATCGCCGAGCCGTTGATCGTATGCACCCAGGCCCAGACGCCCAAACAGATCCTGCGCACCAAGCAGATCGCACCGCAGGACCTGGCCCGCTGCGCTGAACTGGGTGCCGCACTGGCAGCGGGATTGAGCCTGGGCGTTTTCTGACGCCGCCCGCAGGCCAGCCTCGCTCAGCCGCCCTCGCGCGTCGGCCGGTACCAGCGCGGAAAGAACTTCGCCACCTGCGGCCCCGATGATTTCAGCGCGTGGCAGCCATCGATGCTGAATGGCTGCTCGTCGGTGTTCTGCGTCAGGTCGTTCCACATCGCCTGCAGCGCCGCGCTGCCCATCGCGCCGGCCAGCTCGTTGATGTGGGTGCAGCCGGCCGTGCGGCCGAACAGGCGGCGGATGGCATCGCGGTAACCACGCGCCACGCGCACACCGACCAGTTGCTGGTAGTCGGGGGTGATCTCGCCGCAGGCGCTGCCGTAAGGCCCGGCATCGGTGACGGCCTGCACCGCGATGATGGTCGCGGTCTTGTCCACCGTCATGCGCAACCACATCGAGTGCATCGGCTCGCCGGGTGGCAGCAGACCGTCGGCTTTGGGTATCGGCGCCGACCAGGCGTCAGTGAGATGGCCTTCGATGTCCCACTGCCCGTCGGTGCGGGCGTAGGCGCGGATCGTGATCGAACGCTGGTGCGAGGCTTCGCGGGCGCAATCGGGTGCAGGCAAGGGCATGGGACGCAGGGGGAGAGTGAAGTGGGAGCGATGCCAAGCCTACACCGGCCACCGTGGCACCGCCTCACGGGAGCACCGCGGCCCGGCAGACGTGCAGCCCGACAAACGCGCGGATCGGCCGTGCGGTGCCTGGGCCGTTGGTGTCTACAGCACCAGGCTGTCGTCCCAGAAGTGGTGGCGCTGGACCACGGCCGCGGCCATGCCGCCAGCCGATTGCAGCGACGCCGCGCCCATCGCCGACAGGTAGCGCACCGCGGCGCTGTCGGCCTCACCCTGCAGGCTGGTGCCGGCCATGGTGGTGCCCGCAGGGCCGTCGAGCATCAACGCGCCCGCGCTCAGCGCCACGCCGCGCAGATCGGCCAGCGGGCGCAAGGCCGCCAGCCACGACGCCACTTGCAGCGCATCGGCCGCATCGGTCGTGCCAGTGGCGGCGCCGCTGTCGGGCAACGGCGTCGGCGCACCGCGGCTGGGGGCACCGGTCACCACGGCGGCTTGCATCAGCACGTCGCCCACCGCCAGGTTGAAGCGGGTGCGCCCGTCGGTGCCGGTGTCGCGCAGCACGATGCCGCTGCGGTAGTCGACATCCAGTTGCGGCGATTCCACATCCAGCGCGGCCGGGGTGGTGGACTGCCCGTCCACCAGCACCGGGCCCTGGCCACGCAGCGTGACCGATGCCGCCTGCAGGTTGACGGCCTCGTCGTTGCCCGCGTCCAGCAGCGTGCCCTGGCTGCTGACCAGCAGCACCGCGCCGGCCGCGGCCGCGCCGTTGCGGGCATCGAGCAGGCCCACGGCCATGTCGTGCACGGCGCGCAGCGTGATGTCGCCGCCCGGCGCCAACACCACGGCATCGGCGGCCATGGTGAGGGTGTCGCCACTGTCGAGGCTGAGGTCGGCGCCCGCTGCGGCCAGCGCCACCCGGCCGCTGACCACCATGGCGCCCGGCGACTGCGCGACGATGCGGTCGGTCATGCCCAGCGTGGTGGTGGCACTGCCCACCAGGTCGATGCGGCTGCCGGCCAGCTGCAGCGCACCGGTGTTCAGGCTGGCCAGCGTGGCACTGTCGACGGCCAGCGCACCGCCATCGCTGCGGCCGATATTGACCTGGCCAAAACCCTGCAGTTGGGCCAGCGTTGCGGCATCGAGCCGCAGGCCGGCACCATTCGCAACAGGCGCACCCACCACCACCGGCTGGGCATCAGCCGCGCCGGCAATGCGCAGCGTGCCGCCGGCGCTGCCTTGCAGCGGGCCGGTCAGCTGCAGCACGTCGGTCTGCAGTTGCAGATCACCGACGCTGACCGTGACGTTGCCCATCACCACCCGCGTGGCGCCCACGATGCGCAGGCTGCCGCTGTCGAGCAGCAGCGGGCCGAGGAACTCGACGACGCCGGTGGCGTTGATGACCACATCACCCATCACGTGCAGCCCGGCAGCAAAGTGGACGTCGCCGGCGTTGTGAATCAGCAGGCTGTCGAGCGGCGTGATGGCGCCCACGGCGCCCAGCACACGCACGTTGCCGCCGTCGCTGCGCAGTTCCAGCCGGTCGGCCGGGTTGCCGGCGTTGCCGTCGACGGCACCGTGCAGCGTGATGGCACCATCACCGCTGCCGGCACCCAGGCCGGCGGTGATGGCCAGCGTGCCTTGCAGGCGCAGTGCGCTCTCGATGTCGGCCGCGCCTTGTTGTTCGATGGTGTCCGTGGTCGCGTCGAGCACCGCCCCCACCCCACCCGCCAGCAGGCTGACGCCGCCCGTGCCGTGGGCGCTGACACTGCGGCCATCGGCCGGCGCGCTGCCATCTTCCAGGTCGATGTTGCCGGCCAGCGTGCGCAGCGCGATGCTGCCGTTGCCAGCGGTGGTGACCAGGTCGGACTGCCTGGCATCGACCACCTCGGCCGTGCTGCCCGTGGCGCCCACACGGCGCACGGTGACGGTGACGTCGGTCACCCGCACCAGATCGGCTTCTTCCAGCCAGAGGCCACCACTGCTGGCACGCGCACTGACCGAGATCACCGCGGTCTCCAGCCGGTTGTCGGCACTGCCCACGCCGATGGCGGCGTTCAGCCGCAAGCCACCGGCCGAGATGTCGGCTTCGGCATCGCTGCCCACCTCGGTGATGCTGCCAGTGCCCGCCGTCAGACCCACGGCGCCGTTGCCGGTGTTGATGGCTGACACCGCCACGCTGCCACCCGCCGCCACGCGCAGATCGCTGTGCAGCGTGGTCAGGCTGGCCGTGGCGGCCATGGTGACATCCTGCGCGGCCGTGAGTTCGATGTTGCGGGCGCTGCGGGCGGTGGCCACATCGGCATTCACCGCCAGTTGCCCGCCGGCGTTGACCGTGACATGCCCGCCCGAGCTGCGCACCGCCGCGTCCAGCGTCACGTCGCCCGCGATCGCATCGACCAGCACGTTGGCGCCAGCCTGGATGCCGCGGTCGTCGGCGCTGCCCTGTTGCACGCTCAGCGCGCCAGTGCTGCTGCGCAGCACCACGTTGCCGCCCGAGACCACGTCGGACAAGGCCGCATCGGTGCTGGCACCGCGTGCGGTGCTGCCATCGGCCGCCACCCGATCGACCGCCACCGGGCCCACCGTGTCGATGCGCAGGCCGTCGGCCTCCAGCACGAACAGCCCGCCCGCGCCGATACCGGCCACGTCGGCCGCCAGCCGCGCCACCTGCAACTGGATCGGCAATGCGCCGCTGCCGAAGCCCTGGGTGGTGCCGGTGCCGGTGGTGACCACCCGCAGGCCGCTGGCGACGATGTCCAGGTCGTCGGTACCCGAATCGGCCAGGCTGCGCGCACTGAGGCTGACATCACCCCCGGTGGCGATAGCCCCCAGGGTCATGGTGTTGACCACCACCACCCGCACCGCGCCGCTGTCGCTGAGCAAGGTGGCGCCATCGGCCATGGTGAGCACGCCGCCGGCCTGCAGGTCGATGCTGCTGGCACCGGCCACGGTCAGGTCGCCGCCGGCGGCCAGGTTGAGGTCGGTGCCGGCCAGCAGCGAGGCCGAGCCCCCGCTGATGACACCGCTGTTGACGATGAGCTTGCCGGCGCGCGCGTCGAGCAGCAGCACGCCCCCGGCGGCCACGGCCTCGGCCGGGGTGGTGCTGCTGCCGTCGACCGTCAGGTCGCCGGCCAGCAGCGTGAGCGTGAGCGCGCCGCTGCTGCGCAGATCGTCCTGCGCACCGCTGGTCACCACACTGGTGCTGCCATCGGCCGCCACGCGGTCGACGCTGGCCGCGGTGCTGGCGGTGCGCAGGCCACTGGTCTCGACCAGAAAGGCGCCGTCTACCCCGGCGGACAGGCTCAGGCTGTCGACGCTGGTTTCCAGCGCATTGGCCGCGCTGCCCACGCCGGCGCCGGCGCTCAGGCGCAAGGCGCCCGCGGTGATGTCGACCGCCGCGTCACCCGCGGCATCACCGTCGATCAAGGCGCCACCGGCGATCACCGCCACGCCGGCCGTGCCCGCTTGCAGCGATGCGAGCGTCAGCGCGCCGCCTGCCTGCAGCAGCATGGCGCCGTTGCTGGTGGTGGCGCTGCTGGCCTGCGCTTGCGTGAGATCGCGCCCGGCGGTGATGTCCAGCGTGCGGGTGCTGCCGCCCAGCGCCAGGTTGCCGGCCAGCGCCACATCGCGCCCGGCCTGCAGCGTCGCCGCGCCAGCCGATACGGCCAGGTCGGCGCCCAGCAGCAGATCGGCCGCAGCGCCGGTGGCCGCCAGCAGCAGGTTGCCACCGGCGATGATGGCACCGCCCGCGCCGCTTTGCAGCGTGCCGGTGGCTTGCAGCACCAGCGCCCCTGGGCTGGCCAGGTTGTCGAGTGCGGCATCGGCCTGCGGCACCGCGGCCACGCTGCCGTCACGCTGCACCCGGCCCACGGCCACGGCCGACACGCTGCCCAGCATCAGGTCACCGGTCTGGGCGACGAACAACCCGCCGCCACGCACGTCGGCGGCCAGGCGGCCCACGGCGGTCTCGATGGCATCGGCCGAGCTGCCCACGCCGTCGCCCGTGGCCGTACCGCGCGCTTCCAGCCGCAGACTGGCGGCCGACAGATCGGCCAGCGCATCGTCACCGGCGGCATCGCGCACCGACGACGCCAGCAGGCTCATCGCGCCCAGGCCCGCGTCCAGCCGGCCCAGCGTGAGCAGACCGCCCGCAGCCGCACGCAAGGTGCCACCGCCGCTGTCGGCCACGCTGCCGGCGGCCATGGTCAACAGCGTGCCGGCCTCGATGTCGAGGCTGCCGCCCGCGGTGCGCACATCGCCCGCATCTGCCAGTTGCACCGCCATGCCGGCCAGCAGCGACACCGCGCCACCCACCCCACCCGATGCCAGCCCAAAGGCCGAATCAAGCGCCGCGGCCAGCGACAAACCGCCCGCCGCCGCATCGAGGCGGATCGCCCCGCCGGCGCTGCGCACGTCGGCACCCGCGGCCACCTGCAGATCACCCGCCAGCGCCACCAGCACCAGCGCGCCGGTGCCGCTGCCCGCCCCTTGCAGCGCCAGCACCGGCGCCGATGCGGCCATGCCGTCGCCGCCCACACGCTGCGCGGCCACCGACACCGCGCCCACTGTCAGCGCCGTGCTGTTGCTGACGAACAAGCCACCGGCCGCGCTGCTGGCGGCCAGCGTGGCCACCTGGGTTTCGAGCGCATTGGCCGACGAACCCACCGCACCGCCGGCCTGCAGCGCCAGCGCGCCCGCCTGCACGTCGACGCCGGTATCGCCGTCGGCATCACCATCGATCACCCGAGCGCCGGCCACCAGGCCCACGCTGCCGGTGCCGGCGCTGACTTGCGAGAGCGTGATGTCGCCGCCCGCGGTGAGCAGCACCGCCGCATCCACCGTGCTGACCGTGGCCGAGGCGGCCATGTGCAGATCACGCCCGGCCACCGCATCCAGGCTGCGACCGCTGGCCGAGGCAGTGGTGGCTGCCGCCAGCAGCAGATCACGCCCGGCCTGCAGGCTGACGGCGCCACCGCTGCTGTCGAGGTTGGCGTTCAGTGCCAGATCACCCGCACCACCGGCGGCCAGGCGCAGGTGGCCGCTGGCGCTGATCGGTGCATCGGCATGCACGGTCAATCCGGCACCTGCCTGCAGCACCAGCGCGCCTGCGCTGGACAAGCCGGCCAGCGCGGCATTGGTGGGCGGCGCCGTCGACAGGCTGCCGTCGGCCAGCACCCGCGCCCCGTTGGACACCGCCAGCGTGGCCACGCCGAGCGTTTCCACCTCGCCCAGGAACAGGCCACCGGCACCGGCCGATGCCGCGGCCAGGCTGCTGCCTTGCAGCATCAGCGCCTGGTCGGCGCTGCCGATGCCGTCGTCGGCCGCGCTGCCGCTGGCCTGCAGGCGCAGGGCGCCGCCGATCACGTCGGTGCCAGTGCTGCCGCCCGCACGCGCGATGCGGCTGCCCGCCAGATCCACGCTGCCACTGCCGGCATCGAGCATGCCGATGCTCAGCGCCGCACCCGCCACGGCGCGCACGGCGCCCCCGGCGGTGGTGTAGCTGCTGCCGTCGGCCATGGCCAAGGCGGCGCCGGCCTGGGCGTCGATGCCGCCGGTACCGCTGGTGGCCACGTCGGCATCGGCCGTGTGGCTGAGGTCGGCGCCCGCCAGCAGCGAGACCTGCCCGCCGGCCGATATCACCGCCGCGCCCAGCGCCAGGCGCCCCGCGGCGCTCAGCAGCACATGGCCGGCGCTGGCGGTGGCCACCGCGCTGCCCGCCGCCACGGTGAGGTCCCCGCTGGCCAGGGCCAACACGACCGCATTGGCGCCCGCAGTGGCGCTGCTGGACAGCCCCGCAAGCGCGGCATCGGCGGCCTGCGCGGTGGCTATGCCATTGGCCGCCACACGCTGCACCACCGGGCCGCTGGCGCTGCCCACGGTCAGCGCATCGGCCTCGGCCAGCACGATGGCGCCGGTGGCCGCAGCGGCCAGCAGCGCTGCCTGCGTGCCCAGTGCATCGGCGCCACTGCCGATGCCACCGCCCAGCGCCTGCAGACGCAGGGGACCGGCCACGATGTCGTTGCGCGCCGGTGCACCGGCCGCGCCGGCAATGCCGCCACCGGCGGTCACCCCCACCGCACCGGCCGCCACCGCACCGGCATTGCCGGCATCGATGCGGCCGATGGTGACCGAGCCCACCGCCTCCACCCGCACCGCCCCGCCCTGCGTCACCAGGCTGGCATCGGCCGCCAGGGTGACGGCACCGGCCGCGCGGACATCGACGCTCTGGCCGCTCGCGCGGGTGCGGACTTCGGTGGCCGCGGAGCCACCCATCAGCAGCGCCTGCGAGGCCAGCAGGCTGATGCTGCCGCTGGCCGACACCACATTGGCCGCCAGCGAAAGATCGCCGGCACTCTGTGTCTGCAGCAGGATGTGCCCGCTGCCGCTGCCGGTGGCGTCGGACCGCACGGCGCCCTGCACGTCCAGCGCGCCGCTGGCCACGCTGACCACGATGGCACCCACGCCGCTGCCGCTGCCCGCGGCCAGCAGGCCACCCGCGCTCACGCTCAGCGCCGTTTCTTCGGCGATGTAGAGGCCACCGGCGGCCGTGCTGCTGCCTTGCACGCTGCCCACCGCGGTGCGCAGCGGCGCTGCGGCGGCGCCCACGCCGTTGGCCGAGGCCAGCACCACGGCGGCGGCCTCACCCCGCAGGTTGGCGCCGTCACCGCTCAGGCCGTCGACGATGGCCCCCGCGGTGGCACGCAGCGTGATGGCGTTGGCGGCTTCGACGATGCCCACGGTCAGGTCGCCCACCGATTCGAGCGTGATGACGCCGCTGGCGCCCGCTGCCAGCGTGACGCCCGACAGATCGAGCGCCGCACCCGAGGCCAGCGTCAGCGAGCCGCCGGCGGTGCTGACCGCCGCGCCCAGCGTCAGCGCGCCGGTGCCCGAGGCCAGCGAGACCGCCGCCGCGCCGCTGGCGCTGATGCTGCCGGCCGCGCTGCTGGTCAGCGCATCGGCGGCGCTGAGTTGCACCGCGCCGGCGCCGGTGCTGATCGGTGAGCCGAGCGTGAGGTCGGAGCCGGTGCCGCGTGCATCCAGCGCCAGCGTGCCGCTGCCGGCCAGCGTGATGCCGCTGCCACCACTGCCCGCGGCCAGCAGCGTGATGCTGCCGTTCTGCGTGGTCAAGGCCATGTCGTTGTCGCCGCTGCCGGCCGTCTGTGCCAGGCGCAGCACGTCGACGCTGCCGCTGATCACGGTGTTGTCGAAGCGGGTGGTCGAGCGCGCGGCGTTCACGCCCACGGCCACATCGCCCGCACCGCTGTTGAGCACATCGAGCCGCTGCACTTCCACGTTGGGCAGCGACACGCCGGTGGCGGCCTGCGCGGTGAGGGTGAGCGTGCGCAGGGCTTCGCCCACGCGGCCGTCGAAGCTGGCATCGACCTGCGCGATGCCCCCGCTGGTGGACACCAGCGTCAGCGCATCGGTCTCGATCTCGTTGGCTATGCTGATGTTGCCCACCGCATCGAGCCGCAGGCTGTCGCCGGCGCCCAGGCGCAGCATGGCGTTGGCCTGGCTGTAGTCCGCCACCGTGATGCTGCCGCCGAAAATGGACGTGCTGTCCTTGAAGCCGATGCTGTCGAGCACGGTGCTGGCACCCACGCTGACCGCACCGCTGCCCGCCACCGCACGCGCGCCCGACACATGGCCGAAGGTGAAGCTCGAGAAGCCGTCGGCAAACTTTGCCAACTCGGTCGTCTCGAGGTTGAGCACGTTGCTGGTCAGCGCACCTTGGGGCGACAGGATCGCCATGGCCTGCGACATCAGTGCCGGGCGCAGCGTGACATTGCCCACCCCGCTGATGCTTTCATCGGGCATCTGCAGATCGATCTCGTTGCCTTCGATCACCAGGTTGCTGCCGGCGCCCAGCGTGATCGCGCCCTTGAGCACCACCTGGGTGGCGCCCAGGATGGTGAGACTGCCGCCGCTGCCCAGCGTGATCGAACTGTCGAAGGTGACGATGCCGGAGGCCGTGATGCTGAGGGGGCCATTGACCACCACGCTGTCGCGGAAGCTGACATCGTTGGCGTTGCTCACCGTCAGCGCGTCCAGCGCGTCGGAGCCGTCCTGGCCGTTGCCCACAGCGCCGTTGAAGGTGATGTTGCGGCCGGCGGCCGAGAGCGTGAGCGTATCGACCGTGGACGCGCTGTTGCCGCCCAGGTAGTGGTTGCTGGCCGGGCTGCCCAGCGTGATGTTGCCGTCGGCGGTGGTGACGCTGCGGGTGCCGTCGACCCGCACCGAATCGCTGATGGTTTGCGCACCGGCCGAGCTGATGTCCTGATCGAGCAGGAAGGTATGCCCCGAGCCGCTGGCAAACAAGGATTGCACCACCAGCGGGCTGCCGATGCGGATGTACCCACCCTCACCATCGGCATACAACACCAGATCACGCTCGGTGACGATGGGGCCGCCGTCGGCGCTCTGCAGCACGATGGCCTGGCTGCTGCCGGGGTGGCCCAGCACCAGCGTGTCGCCGCTGCCCGGGGCGGCGGCGATGGCCGCGGCGCCGTCGATTGGCGCATCGTCGTGCGCGGGCGCATCGCCCGGCGGCTGCGGGCCGACCTCGATCGCCGCCGGCGCTTGTTGATCGGGGTCGAAGGCCGCGGCCAGGGCATCACCATCGGCGGCGGGCAGCAGGATCGCCGTCAGCGCGCCAAACACCGGATCGGCCGACAGCAGCACCCGCGGCTCCAACGGCTCCAGGCGCCAGGTGTCGCGTTGGCCACGCGGCAGGCGTTGGACGGGGGGCCGGGCGGGGCGGTGGTTTCGGCTCACGGGGGACATCCTTCAGGTGCATTGGCGCCAGGCGCCGCCGGGTCACAGCGCAAGGCTGTCTTCCCAGATGTCGAATCGCTCGCTGCCCAGGCTTTGCAGGCCGGTGGCAGCCGGTTGTTGTGACGAGCTGCCCAGCAGCCAGGCCTGCTCGAGGCGCTGCGCCAGGCCGAACGAGGCGTCGCTGAGCAGCGCCTCGGCGCTCATCCACAGCAGGTCTGCGTCGCCAGGCTGCAGCGACTGACCGGCGCCGGTGGCCAGTGCCGATCCGGGCTCGGTGGCATTCAGCGCGGCCAGGTAGCCGGCCGCCGCACTGTCGGCCGGCAGTGCGGAATCCAGGCTGGTGAAGGCCGCGCGGGTGGCCTGCGGCGTTTCGCGCAGTTCGGCCAGCGGGCGCAGCGCCGACAGCCAGGCGGCGATCTGCGCACTGCCGTTGGCGCTGAGCGCGCTGCTGTCGCTGATGGGTGCGGCGGCGGTGCGCAGCGGGCCGCCGGTGGCCACCATCTGCTGGTACAGCGTGCCGCCACTCAGCAGGTTGAAACGGGTGCGGCCGTCGGTGCCGGTGTCGCGCAGCATCAGCCCGGTGCTGTCGTCGATGTCCAGGCGCTCGGCGTTGACGTCGATGGCGGCATCGGTGGTGGTCTGGCCATCGGGCAGCACCGGGCCGCGGCCGCGCATCACCAGCCAGCCCGCGTTGACGTTGAGGCCGTCGTCCATCGCCGCGTCGCTGATGGTGCCGGTGCGGCTGATCAGCACCACACCACCGGCGGCGGCCAGATCGCTGCCGTTGCGGGTGTCGAGCAGGCCCAGGCCGAGGTTGCCCTGTGACTGCAGCGTGATGTCGCCACCGCGGGTCTGCAGCACCGCATCGGGCCGCAGCGTGATCGAGGCGCCGCTGTCGATCACCAGATCGGCACCCACCGCGGCCAGCGAGAGACGCCCGGCCACGGTGATGTCGCGCACCGCCTGCAGCACCACGCGGTCGGTGACCACCACGGTGCCGGTGTCGCTGCCGACGATGTCGATCTGGCTGCCGCTGACGGTGAGCTGCGCCGCGCCCAGGCCGGCCAGCGCCGCGGCATCGATGAACACCGCGCCGCCGCTGGGCTGGCCGATGCTGACCGAGGCGAAGGCCTGCACCTGCGACAGCGAGGCGCCGGCCAACTGCAGCGCGTGGCCGGCCACCGGCGCGCCGCCGATGCGGATCTCGGTGTCGGCCGCCAGCGGCGTGATCTGCAGGCTGGACTGGCCGTCGCCGCGCAGCGGGCCGTCCAGGCGCAGCGCATCGGTGCGGATCGCCACGTTGCCGCCGGTCACCGTGGTGGCGCCCAGCACCACGCTGGCCGCACCGGCGATGGACAGCCCGCCGCCGTCGACCTGCAGGCTGCCGGTGGACGTGAACGCCCCGCTGGTGGACAGCATCACGTCGCCCGCCACCTGCACCGTGCCGGCCAGATGGATGGCGCTGGCGGCATCGATCTGCAGGTTGCCCTGGGCCAGCACCAGCCCGGCATCCACCTGCACGGTGCCCAGCGTGGTGATGGCCACGTCGCCCTGCACCTGCACCGCCGCGCCGAACTGCACCGCGCCGAAGGTGTCCACCTGCAGGCCACCGCCGGCCACCGTCAGCGCCTGGCCGAAGTGCACCGCGCCCGTGGTGTTGAGCGCCACGCCCGCGGCCACCTGCACATCACGCACGAAGCTCAGGTCGCCGCTGCTGTTGACCACCAGGCGCCCGGTCTGTACCGACACGCCGTCGGCAAAGGTGATCTGGCCGGTGGCGTCGATCAGCAGGTCGCCGTTGGTCAGCACCACGTCGCCCAGCAGCACCTGGCTGGCGCCAACGATGTGCAGCGTGCCGCCATCGAGCAGCAGGCCGGCGTTGAAGACCACGCTGCCGCTGGCTTCGATCAGCACGTCGCCGTTGACATGCACCGCCTGGCTGAAGCTGACATCACCCGCGCCACGGATGGTCATGCCGGCCAGCGGCTGGCTGGCCCCAACGGCGCCCAGCACCTGCACGAAGCCACCATCGCTGGTGATCGTCAGCAGGTCGGCCGCGCCGCCGGCCAGGCCGTCGATAGCGCCTTGCAGCGTGATGTTGCCGTCGGCCGCCGCGCCGCCCACGCCGGCGGTGATGTCGAACGTGCCATCCACGCGCAGCGGGCTGTCGATCAGCACCGGGCCTTGCTGGGTCAGCGCATCGTTGTGGATGTCGAGCACGGCACCCGGGCCGGCCACGCTGAGCGCCACCGTGCCGCTGCCATCGGCGGTGACGCTGCGGCCATCGGCCGGCGCCGTGCCATCGGCCGTGACGATGTTGCCGTTGAGCGTGCGCAGGGCGATCGAGCCATTGCCGGCGGTGGTGACCAGGTCAGACTGCAGCGCGTCGCTGACCGGCGTGGCCACGCCATCGGCGCCCACCCGCTGCACGGTGACCGTCACGTCGCCGATGGTGACCGCGTCGGCCTCTTGCAGCCAGATGCCGCCCGAGGTGGCGCGGGCACTGATCGTGTCCACCGCGGTCTCCAGCCGCTGGTCGGCCGCGCCGATGCCCACGCCGGCGTTCAGGCGCAGCGCGCTGGCACTGATGTCGGTGCCCGCGGCCGATGCGCCGGTGATGGAACCACCGGCCACCAACGAGGCCGCCGCCGGCGTGCTGAGGCTGCTCGGCGCGGCCAGCGTGATGTCGCTGCCCGCGGCGATGCGCAGTTGATCGGCCGCGGCCACGCTGCCGGCGGCACCGACCTGCACCGCGCCACCGGCGGCGATGTCGACTGTGGCGCCCGCGCCTTGTGCGGTGACGGCAGCGCCGACCTGCACCGCGCCCGCGGCCTGCAGGCTGAGCGCACTGCCACCCACCACGCCGACGCCGGCCTGCACCGACAAATCACCGCCGCTGGACAGCAGCAGGTGGCTGCCGCTGCCGGTGGTGGCGACGCTGCTGTTGACCGTCAGCGGGCCCCCGGCCTGCAGCACCAGCGTGCCGCCCGTCTGGGCACCGGCCAGCGCGCCCACGCTGCCGACGCTCAGCGCCGACGCCTCGCTGACGGTGGCCGAGCCGCCGGCCTGCAAGGCCAGGGTTTGCAATTCGGTCTGCAGCGCGGCACCGGCGGCGCCGATGCTGCTGCCCGCCACCAGTTGGGCGCCGCTGCCGCTGACATGGGCAGCGCCGGCATCCAGCGCAGCACCGCCGATGGCGCCGGCCGAGCTGACCACCACACTGCCCCACTGCGCCTGGGTGGTCAGATCATTGGAGGTGGAACCATCCAGCTGGCCCAGCACCACGCTGTTGGCCTGCACACCGATCGCGCCGCCCTGGCTGCTGACCACGGCGCCGCTGGCCATCGTCAGGCCACCATCAGCCTGCAGCGTGACCGCACCGCCTTGACTGCCAATGTCGCCGGCGGCGGCCATCTGCAGATCACCGGCGGTGAGCGTGAGGTTGACTGCGCCATTGGCGGCGACGCCCGAGGCCTGCGCCGCCACTGCGGCGGCGCCTTCGGTCGGCACCGACACGGTCAGGCTGTCCAGCGTCAAAGCGCCGGTCTGGCTGAGCACCACGCCACCGCCGCTGCGCACCGCCAGCGTGCCGACGCGGGTGTCCAGCGCATCGCTGGCGCTGCCGACGGCCGCGCCGGCATCGATCAACAAGGCACCGGCGGTGACATCGACTGCCGCATCGCCATCGACCACCGCGCCCGTGGCCAGCAAGGCCACCTGGCCCGGCGTGGTGATGCGCCCCAGCACCACATCGCCGGCCAGCGCCTGCAGCACCACGTCGCCGCCCGCGGCCACCGCCAGGTCGGCGCCTTGCAGCACCACGCTGGTGGCACCACGCAGGGTGACCTCGGCGCCAGCCGTGACACCGCTGATGGCCGCATCGGTGGTGGCGCTGCGATCGGCGGCCAGGGTGCCGTCCAACGTGACGCTGTCGACACCGATGGCGCCAACGCTGCCGATCACCAGCGCGCCGGTGCCCGCCAGCGTCACCGCGCCGCCGGCCTGTGCACCGAGCACACCGACCGTGGTTTCCAACGCATTGCCGGCGCTGCCGATGGCCTGGCCGGCCTGCAGCCGCAGCGTGGCGGCCTGCACGTCGGCGCCGGCCGTGGCTTCGTCGGCGTTGTCGAGGATGCTGCCGCCCGCCAGCAGGCTGACGTTGCCGGCGCCAGCGATCAGACTGCCCACTACCACGTCGCCGGCGGCGGCATAGCGCAAGTTGCCACCACCGCTGGTGGTGGTGGCGCCTTCGGCCATCGTGATCTCGCCGCCCAGCGCGCGCACGTCGACCGTGCCGCCGTTGGTGACGATGTCGCCGGTGGCCGTCTGGTCGATGCTGCCCTGCGCCACCACGCTGACGGCGCCGGTGCCGCCGTCCACCAGCGCGTTGATCGTGATACTGCCCGGCTGCGTGGTGGAGTTGCGCTGGGCCTGCAGCAGCACCGCGCCGCTGCCCTGCCCGACCACCGCTGCATCCACCACCAGCCGGCCGTCGTGCGTATTGCCGTTGGTGATGACGATGGCACCGTGATGGCCCACCGTGGCGCCGGCCAGCGCCGCACCGCCGCTGGTGGCCACGTCGAGCACGCTGCCGATCACCAGGCCGTTGCCTTCGGCCACGAAGATGTTGCCGGCCCGCGCATCGGCGGCCAGCAGGCTGATGCTGGTTTCGAGCGCGTTGCCGGCGCTGCCCACGCCGCCGTCGACCTGCATGCGCAGGGCACCGGCGGCCACGTTGACGGTCTGGGCCACGTTGGCCGCGTCGGCGTCGATGATGGTGCCGGCCGTGACCAGCGACACCGTGCCAGTGCCCGCCGCGGCCTGGCCCAGCACGATGCCGGTGGCCGCCACGATGCGCTGCGCGCCGTTGGCGGTCATCAGCCGGGCATCGGCGGCCATGGCCAGTTGGCCGGCGGCCAGCAGGTCGAGGGTCTGGTCGGCGGCCTTGGCCTGCACCCGGCTGCCGGCGGCCATCACCACATCGCCGGCCGACTGCACCAGCAGGCCGCCGTTGTCGGAGGCCAGCAAGGCAGCGATGCGCAACTCGGCGCCGGCCTGCAGCGTGCGCAGCTGGATGTCGCCGCCCGTGGCCGCCGTGTTGACCAGCGATTGCGACAGCACCAGGCTGCCTTGCGCCAGCGTCAGCGACAGGCTGCCGTCGCTGCCACCCACGCTGAGGCCGCCCGAGGCCAGCTGCAGGCCGTCGGCCTCGACGATGAACAACCCGCCGCTGCCGCTGTTGGCCGCGCCCAGCGTGTCCACATCGGTGTGCAGCGCGGCCGTGGCGGCACCGATGCCAGTGCTGCCCAGCAGCCGCGCGGCGGCCGTGCGCACGTTGGCGCCATCACCGGCCAGGCCGTCGCGCAAGGCGCCCGCCGTGCTGGTGATGGCGACACTGCCACCGGCCGAGACGATGGACAACGTGATGTCGCCCACCGCATCCATCGTGATGCGCCGCGCGTCGGCCAGCGCACCACCCAGCGACGACACGGTGCTGCCGTCGGCCATGGCCAGTGCCGCGCCGGCGTTGATCGTCACCAGCCCGCCGGCGGCGATCACGTCGGCGCCCAGGCTGATCGCACCCGCCGCGGTCAGCGTGATGGTGCCCGCGCCGGTGGGCGCAATGCGCCCGGCGCCACTGGTGGTGATGGCGTCGGCCGCGGTCAAGGTGATGGTGCCGGCCGCTGTGCTCAGCAGCTGCGCCAGCCCGATGTCGGCACCCTCGCCACCGGCATCGAGCCTGAGGTTGCCACCGCCGGCCAGGCTGATGCCGCTGCCGGTGGCCGGCAGCACGATGTGGCCACCCAGGGTGCTGAGGCTGATCGCGCCGGCCTCGTTGGCATCGAGCTGGGCCAGCCGGTTGACGCTGATGCTGCCGTCGATCTGCGTGGCCGAAAAACCCGGCGTGGCGCGCGCGGCCAGCACGACCAGCGTGATGGCGCCGCTGCCGCTGTTGACCACGTCGATGGTGTGCACTTCCAGCGCCGACAGCGACACGCCCTGCACCGCCGTGACGCTGAGGTCGGGCGTGCGCAGCGCCTCGCCCAGCAGGCCATCGGCGCCGGCGTCGATCTGGCGCACGCTGCTGGTGGCCGAGGTCAGCGTGATGGCGGCGGCCTCCACCTCGTTGGCCAGGTTGATCAGGCTCACCGCGTCCAGCGTCAGCCGGTCGCTGCCGCCCAGGCGCAGCACCGCGGCGGCATCGCTGTAGTCGGCCACGCTGATGGTGCTGCCGTAAAGGGCCGTCGCGTCGCGGAAGGTGAGGCTGTCGAGGTCGGTGCGCGCGCCCACGGTGACCGCACCGGTGCCGGTGGCGGCATGCCCGGTGGCGTCGACCCGGTGGCCGATGACGATCTGCGCAAAGCCGTCGGCCAAGGTGCGCAGCTCGGGCATGTCGAGGTTGAGCACGCCGGTGGTGCCCACGCCGGTGGGCGAGGCCACCGCAATCGCCTGCGTCAGCGTGGTGGGCCGCAGCGTGAGCAGGCCCTGGCCGCGCAACTGCTCTTCGCTCATGCGCAGGTCGATCTCGTCGGCCTCGAGGAAGATGTCGCCGGCCGCGCCCGCGTTGCTGCCTTCGAGCAGCACGCTGCCACGCAGCACGATCTGGCTGGCGCCGCGGATGATCAGGTCACCGCCGTTGCGCAGGGTGATGCTGCCGCCGAAAGTGACGATGCCGGTGGCGTTGATGATCAGGTCGCCATCGACGACGACATCCTGGTCGAAGCTGACGTCGGTGGCGCGCAGCACGTTGATCAGGTTGAGTGCGTCGCTGCCCTCGTCGCCGCCGCCCACGATGCCTGCCACGGTGACGTCGCCGTTGCCGGCGTCGAGTGTCAAGGTGTCGACGGTGCTGACGCTGTCGCCACCCAGGTAGTGGATGTTGGTGCCGCCCAGCACGATGCCACCGGCGCTGGCGGTGATGGTGCGGCCACCGGCCACGCGCACCGAGTCGTTGATGGTGACGTTGCCGGTGGTGGCGGTGGCGTCGTCGGCCAGCGTGGTGGTGTCGCCCGAGCCGAAGATCGTCAGCGACGGCGCGGTCAGCTCGCCGTCGATGCGCACATGGCCACCGGCGCCGTCGGTGTAGAACACCACGTCGTCTTTCAGCGTCATGTCGCTGCTGACGCTGATGCCGTTCGAGCCACCCTGCGCGCCGAACACCAGTTGGCCGAAGCCGTCCTTCAGGTTGCCCAGGTCGCCGCTGCTCAACGACAGGCTGCCCGCCGCCACCGCGCCCAGCACGATGCCGCGGCCGGGGTCGATGGTGCGGAAACTGAGCGTGCCACCGGCGCTGCGCACCGCCGCGGTGATGTCCACGTCGTCGGCGGCGATGCCGACGTTCTCGCCGTTGGCGTCCAACGCCGACGACAGGGTCTGCTTGCCGGCCAGGCTGGTCACGTTGGTGCTGCCGCCGCGGGCGCCGTTGCCACTGCCGGTGCCCACGCTGATGGCATCGGTGGCCACCACCGAGACGTTCTCGCGCAGGCTGCTGCTGGCCACCACGTTGGCCGCGTCGACAAACACCGCCAGCGGGCTGACGTTGAATCCATCCGCGGCCTGACCCACCTCATGCAGCGCATTCAGCGTGATGCGCCCGCCAGTGCTCTGCAGGTAGGCACCGCCGGCCGCGCGCAGGATGTCACCGTCGACGGCGCCATGCAGCACCGTGTCGGCGGCGGTCAGCTTGTCGGCGATGACGGCGCCCGTGGCGGCATTCACCGTGAACTTGCCGTGCGCGAGCAGCCAGTCGAGCGCGGGCAGGAATTCACCGCCGCTGCGCGCCCAGTTCGACGCCAGCGCATCGGTCAGCACCGAGCCCTGCACCGCGCGCAGCGTGATGTCACCACCCGCGGTGCCAGCGGTCGGGCTGCTGGCGTCGATGCCGGCGCCCAGCACCAGGTTGCCGGCTTCGGCGGTGAGCTGCACCGTGCCGCCGTTGGCATCGATGTTGGCATTGACCTGCAGGTAGCGCTCGTCGGTGGGCACCACCGCGCCCACGCCGGCGCCGGCATACAGCACGACGCGCCCGCCCGCGGTGGTGATGCCATGGTCGATCAGCGTGATCGTGCCGTGCCGCGTGGTCACCATCACCTCGTTGACGATGCCTCTGACAGGCACCGAGGGGTCGTCGGCGTCCTGCTCGATGCGCTCGATGATGATGCCGTCGACTTCCTCGATCGCCACCGCACCAGCGGTGCCCACACCAACCGCACCGCGGTTGATCACGTCCAGCGACTTGACCTGCACTTCCAGTGCATCGGCGGCCGAGCCGACGCCGCCGCTGGATCGGATCACCAGCCGCGACTCGGGTGCAACGATGTCGATGTCGCCCTCGCCACCGTCCTTGACGGCGGCCGTCACCACGCCGCCGGCGTTGATCAACACGTCATCGGCAGCGGTGCTGCGCAGCTTGCCCAGCTGGATGTAGCCGCCGGCGGTCAGGCTCAGCGCGCCGCTGCCCGCGTCGAGGTAGGTTTCGGCGGTGAACTCCATCGAGCCGCTGCCGCTGTCGAGCGTGATGTCGCCGCTGGTGCTGCGCAGATCGGCCAGCGCCCCCAGCGTGATGGCCAGGTTGGTGACCGTGGTGGCCCCACTGGTCGCGGCCACGTCGCCATGCGCATTCAGGCTGATGGCGCCAGTCTGCGTGGTGATGCCCTGCGACAGGCTCATGCTGCCGCCGCTGCTGGCCAGGCTGACCGCATGGCTGCCGGTGGCGGCGATCGCCGCATCGATGACCAGCGAGCCGGTGGCATCCAGCGCCACCGCGCCGCCGTCGCT
>Ga0155495_1024_pt3 | contig 41270 bp, 37 predicted proteins | sample RifCSPhighO2_12_FD_107153 | JGI IMG/M metagenome (GOLD analysis project Ga0155495, IMG submission 107153) | Burkholderiales bacterium RIFCSPHIGHO2_12_FULL_69_20
GACCACGCCGGCGTGCGACGACGGGATCTCCATCGACGCCTTGTCGCTCTCCACCGTGACCAGGCTCTGATCGACGGCCACGGTGTCACCCACCGCCACCATCAACTCGATCACCGCCACGTCCTTGAAGTCGCCGATGTCGGGGACCTTGACTTCTACCAATGCCATGTGTTGTCTCCGGTGCCGGTGTCAGGCGTACAGCGGGTTGATCTTGTCGGCGTTCAAGCCGTACTGCTGGATCGCCTCGGCCACCTGGGCCATCGGCAGCACGCCGTCGTCGGCCAGCGCCTTCAGCGCGGCCACCACGATGTAGTGGCGGTTGATCTCGAAGTGCTCACGCAGCTTGCTGCGGAAGTCGCTGCGGCCGAAGCCGTCGGTGCCCAGCACCTTGTAGGTCCGCCCCTTGGGCATGCAGGCGCGAATCTGCTCGCCAAAGGCCTTCATGTAGTCGGTCGAGCAGATCACCGGGCCGGCGTGGGCGCCGAGCTGCTGCGCGACGAAGGGCACACGCGGTGTCTCGGTCGGGTGCAGCAGGTTGTGGCGCTCGGCGTCCTGGCCATCGCGCGCCAGCTCGTTGAAGCTGGGGCAGCTCCAGACGTTGGCCGCCACGCCCCAGTCGGCCTCCAGCAACTGCCTGGCGGCGATCGATTCGCGCAGGATGGTGCCCGAGCCCAGCAGGTTGACCTGCGGCTGATCGGCCTGGGCGCCGGATTCCTGCAGCAGGTACATGCCCTTGATGATCTGCGCCTCGGTGCCGGATTGGAGGCCGGGCATGGCGTAGTTCTCGTTGAGCAGGGTGATGTAGTAGTAGACGTTCTCCTGCTGCTCGACCATGCGCTTGAGGCCGTGCTGCATGATCACGCCGACCTCGTGCGCGAAGGTCGGGTCGTAGGCCACACAGTTGGGGATGGTGCCGGCCAGGATGTGGCTGTGGCCGTCCTCGTGCTGCAGGCCCTCGCCGTTGAGCGTGGTGCGCCCCGAGGTGCCGCCCAGCAGGAAGCCACGCGCCTGCATGTCGCCCGCCGCCCAGGCCAGATCACCGATGCGCTGGAAGCCGAACATCGAGTAGTAGACGTAGAACGGCACCATGATGCGGTTGCTGGTGCTGTAGCTGGTGGCCGCGGCGATCCAGCTGGCCATGCCGCCGGCCTCGTTGATGCCTTCCTGCAGGATCTGGCCGGCCTTGTCCTCCTTGTAGTACATCACCTGGTCCTTGTCGACCGGGGTGTAGAGCTGGCCCAGCGGGTTGTAGATGCCCACCTGGCGGAACAGCCCTTCCATGCCGAAGGTGCGGGCCTCGTCGACGAGGATGGGCACCACGCGCGCGCCCAGCGCCTTGTCGCGCAGCAGCTGCGTCAGGAAGCGCACGTAGGCCTGCGTGGTGGAGATCTCGCGGCCCTCGGCGGTGGGCTCGGTCACCGACTTGAAGGTCTCCAGCGACGGCACCGTGAAGCTCTCGTCGGCGCGCGTGCGGCGCTGCGGCAGGTAGCCACCCAGCGCCTGGCGGCGCTCGTGCAGGTAGCGCATCTCGGGCGTGTCGTCGGCCGGCTTGTAGAACGGCAGCTTGGGCAGCTCACTGTCGGGGATCGGCAGGTTGAAGCGGTCGCGGAACTCGCGGATGTCCTCGTCGGTGAGCTTCTTGGTCTGGTGCACAGCCATCTTGCCCTGGCCCGATTTGCCCATGCCGAAGCCCTTGATGGTCTTGATCAGCAGCACCGTGGGCTGGCCCTTGTGGTTGACCGCGCGGTGGTAGGCGGCATACACCTTCTGCGGGTCGTGGCCGCCGCGGCGCAGTTGCCAGATGTCGTCGTCGCTCATCTTGGCCACCATCTCCAGCGTGCGCGGATCGCGGCCGAAGAAGTGCTTGCGCACGTAGGCGCCGTCGTTGGCCTTGAAGGCCTGGTAATCGCCGTCGGGCGTGTCCATCATGATCTTGCGCAGCGCACCGTCCTTGTCGCGCGCCAGCAGCGGGTCCCAGTTGCTGCCCCAGACCAGCTTGATGACGTTCCAGCCCGCGCCGCGGAACTCCCCCTCGAGCTCCTGCACGATCTTGCCGTTGCCGCGCACCGGGCCGTCCAGGCGCTGCAGGTTGCAGTTGATGACGAAGATCAGGTTGTCGAGGTTCTCGCGCGCGGCCAGGCCGATCGCGCCCAGCGATTCGGGCTCGTCCATCTCGCCGTCGCCACAGAATACCCAGACCTTGCGGGCGCTGGTGTCGGCAATGCCGCGGGCGTGCAGGTACTTCAGGAAGCGCGCCTGATAAATCGACATCAGCGGGCCCAGGCCCATCGACACGGTGGGGAACTGCCAGAACCCGGGCATCAGCTTGGGGTGCGGGTAGCTCGACAGGCCCTTGCCGTCGACCTCCTGGCGGAAGTTCAGCAACTGCTCCTCGGTCAGCCGGCCTTCCATGTAGGCGCGGGCATAGATGCCGGGCGAGACATGGCCCTGGAAGTAGATGCAGTCACCGCCGTGGCTGCCGCCGGTGGCGCTGTCGTCGGCATGCCAGAAGTGGTTGAAACCGGCGCCGAACATGTGTGCCAGCGAGGCAAACGAACCGATGTGCCCACCCAGGTCGCCGCCGTCCTCGGGATGGTGGCGGTTGGCCTTGACCACCATCGCCATCGCGTTCCAGCGCATGTAGGCGCGCAGGCGCTCCTCGATCTCGATGTTGCCGGGGCAGCGCTCTTCCTGGTCCACCGGGATGGTGTTGACGTAGGCGGTGTTGGCCGAGAACGGCTGGTCGATGCCGCTCTGGCGCGCCTCGTCGATCAGCCGCTCCAGCAGGAAGTGCGCCCGCCCGGGCCCTTCGGCGTGGATCACCGCATCCAGCGCCTCCAGCCATTCCCGCGTTTCCTGGGCGTCGGTGTCAAACAGGTCGTTGCCGGCGGCGCCTGGCAGGGTTTCGGGCAGTACGGACATCGGTTGTCTCCTCGTTCCGGGGGGTTGTTGGGTCGTGGGTCGGTCGAACGGCGCGCAGTTTGGCACAAACCCATGTCAATTTCAAATAGCGCGAGTTGATTTCATATTGTGATAAACGAAAGTCGATGCCAACTTCGCTGGTGTCAGCGACAGATCAGCGCCCACGCTCGGGATAATCGGCGCAATGACGTCTCTTTCCCCGCCGCCCACGCCGGTCGGCCCCGCCTCGGGCCAGCGCCGGTTGCTGGGCCGCTGGTGGCGCCGGCAATCACCGGCCCGCCAGGATCGTTTTGCCACGCTGGGGCCGCTGGCGTCGGTGCTGCTGTTTCTGGCCGCCATCATTTCGGCCTTCTGGTACCTGCGCAATGAGGAACTGGAGCGTGAGGCCGAAGCCGTCAAGCGCGACACCGAGATCGCCCAGCAGCAGATCCGCCTGCGCCTGATCGAGAACCAGGAGCAACTGGTGCGCATGGCCCGCGAGTTCGTCACCCGCGAGCTCGACGCCAGCGACTTCACGCCCCAGGCCAGCGGCTTCGTCAGCGACCGGCCCGAGATCACCCAGTTCGTCTGGCTGGGCGCCGACCGGCAGATCCGCGGCCGCTACTCGGCCCAGGCCGAGCGCGAGGACAGCGCCGCCTCGGGCCCGCTGCTGCCGGCGCCCGCCACGGTGCGCACCGAGACCGAATGGGCCTTCATCGCCGCGCGTGATCTGCGCCAGCCGATCTATTCACGCACCTACAAGGACCGGCACGGCGCGATGGTCTTCCAGGTGCATGTGCCGATGCTGCACCGCGGCCAGTTCTCGGGCGCGCTGGTGGCCGATTACTCGGTCGACGTGCTGATGCGCCACTTCGTGCCCACCGAGGTGACCCGGCGCCACAACATCGCGGTGATCGACGAGCGCGAGCAGACCATCGCCAGCAGCGTGCTGCCGATGCCCGGCGGCGCGCAGCAGCGCGCACCCATCCTGCACGACGTGCCGCTGGCGCCGGCGGCCAACGGCCTGGTGCTGCGTGGCAGCGGCTACCGCACCTCGGTGGGCCTGATCGGCAACACCCTGTTCTGGATGGTGGTGGCGCTGTCGGTGCTGACGCTGTGGATGCTGCTGGGCACCTGGCGCCATGTGCGCCGGCGGGCGCAGATCCAGGGCGAACTGGTGCAGGAGACCAACTTCCGCCGGGCGATGGAGAACTCCATGCTCACCGGCATGCGGGCGATGGACATCGAGGGCCGCGTCACCTACGTCAACCCGGCCTTCTGCGCGATGACCGGCTTCACCGAGCACGAGCTGATCGGCCGCCTGCCGCCCTACCCCTACTGGCCGGCCGACCGCATCGACGAGAACAGCCGCTTGCTGCAGCAGGAGCTGCAGGGCCGCAGCCCGGCCGGTGGCATCGAGGTCAAGGTGATGCGCAAGAACGGCACGCTGTTCGATGCGCGCATGTACGTCTCGCCGCTGGTCGATTCACGCGGACACCAGACCGGCTGGATGACCAGCATGACCAACATCACCGAGGCCAAACGCATACGCGACCAGCTGTCGGCCTCGCACGAGCGTTTCACCACCGTGCTCGAAGGGCTGGAGGCCGCGGTGTCGGTGCTGTCGGTGCAGCAGGGTGAGCTGCTGTTTGCCAACCGCAGCTACCGGCTGTGGTTCGGCGCCGATGCCGGTGGCCATGCGCTGCTGGCCAGCGGCACCGCACCCAACCTGCCGCTGGATGTGAGCGGCCACGACGACGAGGACGGCCTGTCCGGCCTGCCCACGCAAGAGCTGACCAACATCGGCGCCAACCCGCGCGAGGTGTATGCCGCCGCGCTGGACAAGTGGTTCGACGTGCGCGCGCGCTACCTGCAATGGACCGACGGCCGGCTGGCGCAGATGCTGATCGCCACCGACGTGACCGCCCGCCGCCGCGCCGAAGAGCTGGCCGAGCAGCAGGCCGAGAAGGCGCAGGTCTCCAGCCGGCTGATCACCATGGGCGAGATGGCCAGCTCAGTGGCGCACGAGCTGAACCAGCCGCTCACCGCGATCACCAACTACTGCAACGGCATGATCAGCCGCGTGAAGGCCGACGCCATCGACCACGATGCGCTGCTGGCCGCGCTGGGCAAGACCGCGCGCCAGGCCGAGCGGGCCGGCCAGATCATCCACCGCATCCGCGCCTTCGTGAAAAAGAGCGAGCCGCAGCGCCAGCCCTCGCAGGCCAGCAACATCGTCGAGGAGGCGGTCGAGCTGGCCAGCATCGAGCTGCGCCGGCGCAACGTGGCCATCCACCATTACGTGGCCCAGCGCCTGCCCGACATCCACTGCGACCCGATCCTGATCGAGCAGGTGCTGCTGAACCTGCTGAAGAACGGCGCCGAGGCGATCGACAGCGCCAAGTTGCCGGCCTCACGCCGCCACATCGAGCTGCGCGTGATCCCGCGCCACACCCCCGATGAAGGGGGTGTCATCGAGTTCAGCGTCACCGACATGGGCCCGGGCCTGCCCGACGAAGTGATCGCCCGGCTCTACGAGGCCTTCTTCTCGACCAAGGCCGAGGGCATGGGCATCGGACTGTCGCTGTGCCGCTCGATCATCGAGAGCCACCGCGGCCGGATCAAGGCCCAGAACCTCTACAATGGCACGTTGATTACAGGGTGTCGGTTCGCCTTCACCCTGCCGGTCGAAACCACCGCGCGGCACGAGGAGACAACGCTGGCCCATCGCCCCGATGACACAGCGCTCGACGCCGAAGTCCGTCACAACCGCACCCCTGCCGCCTGAACCCACCCATGAGCCTGATCCCGAAGAAAGGCACGGTCTATGTCGTCGACGATGACGAAGCCGTGCGCGATTCCCTGCAATGGTTGCTCGAAGGCAAGGACTACCGCGTCAAGTGCTTCGATTCGGCCGAGTCCTTCCTCTCCCGCTTCGACCCCCGCGAGGTGGCCTGCCTGATCGCCGACATCCGCATGGACGGCATGAGCGGGCTCGAATTGCAAGACCGTTTGCTCGAGCGCAAGAGCCCGCTGCCGGTGGTCTTCATCACCGGCCACGGTGATGTGCCGATGGCCGTGACGACGATGAAGAAGGGCGCGATGGACTTCATCGAGAAGCCCTTCAAGGAAGACGAGCTGATCGGCCTGGTCGAACGCATGCTCGACCAGGCGCGCAGCGCCTTCAGCCAGCACCAGGAGCAGGCCAGCCGCGATGCGCTGCTGTCACGCCTGACCACGCGTGAGGCGCAGGTGCTCGAGCGCATCGTCGCCGGCCGCCTGAACAAGCAGATCGCCGACGACCTGGGCATCAGCATCAAGACGGTCGAGGCGCACCGCGCCAACATCATGGAAAAGCTGAACGCCAACACCGTGGCCGATCTGCTGAAGATCGCGCTCGGCGCCAACACCCCCGCCAAGTCCTGATCCGCGCCATTCCCGCCAAGGCCGCTGCCACCCAGCGGCCTTCTTTGTTTTGGAGACCCGTTCCATGCCCGCCCAACTGATCAACGGCACCGCCCTGTCGCAGCAGATCCGCACCGAGGTGGCGGCCCGCGCCGCCGCCCTCGCCGCGCGTGGCATCCAACCCGGCCTGGCCGTCATCCTGGTGGGCGAAGACCCGGCGTCGGCGGTGTACGTGCGCAACAAGGTCAAGGCCTGCGCCGAGACCGGGCTGCATTCGGTGCTGGAAAAGTACGATGCCAGCTTCGGCGAGGCCGAGCTGCTGGCGCGCATCCGCGCGCTCAATGACGACCCGGCGATCCACGGCATCCTGGTGCAGATGCCGCTGCCCAAGCACATCAATCCGCAGCGCGTCATCGAGACCATCTCCACCGCGAAGGACGTCGATGGCTACTCGGTGCAGAGCGCCGGTGATTTGATGGCCGGTCTGCCGGGCTTTCGCCCCTGCACGCCCTACGGCTGCATGAAGCTGATCGAATCCACCGGCGTGCCGCTCAAGGGCAAGCATGCGGTGGTGATCGGCCGCAGCAACACCGTGGGCAAGCCGATGGCGCTGCTGCTGCTGGCCGCCAATGCCACGGTCACCATCTGCCACAGCGCCACGCCCGATCTGGGCCTGTTCACGCGCCAGGCGGATGTGGTGGTGGCCGCGGTGGGCCGGCGCAACACGCTGACCGCCGGCATGGTCAAGCCCGGCGCCATCGTCATCGACGTGGGCATGAACCGCAACGACGAAGGCAAGCTCTGCGGCGACGTCGACTTCGCCGGCGTCAGCCCGATTGCCGGCTGGATCACCCCGGTGCCCGGCGGCGTCGGCCCGATGACGATCACCATGCTGCTGGTCAATACGCTTGAATCAGCGGAACGCGGCGCCACCTGAAGGGCTCCATGCCCTGCACGCTCAAGCCTGTGCCGCCCCGACCGAAAGCCGCTACATGACCAATCCGCTGTTGTCCACCGCCGCCCTGCCCGAGTTCGCCGCGATCCGGCCCGAGCACCTCACGCCGGCGCTCGACGTGCTGCTGCCCGAGGCCGATGCCGCGCTCGAGCGCGCTGTCGGCGCCACGGTGGCCGCCGACTACGACGTCCTGTCAGCCGTGCTCGACGTGCCGCTGGAGCGGCTGTCGCGCGCCTGGGGCGCCGCCAACCACCTCAACGCGGTGGCCAACACGCCCGAGCTGCGCGAGGCCTACAACGCCAACCTGGGGCGCGTCACCGAGTTCCACACCCGGCTGGGCGCGGACGAACGGCTCTATGCCAAGTACAAGGCAGTGGCCACCGGGCCGGCCGCGGCCACGCTGTCGCCCGCACGCACCCAGGCGCTGGCGCATGCAATGCGTGACTTCGTGCTGTCGGGGGCCGAGTTGCACGGCGAGGCCAAGGCGCGCTTTGCGGCCATCCAGGAGCGCAGTGCCGAACTGGCGCAGCAGTTCAGCGAGCATGTGCTCGACGCCACCGATGGCTTCACCCTCTACGCCACGGCCGAGCAGATGGCCGGCGTGCCGGCCGATGTGTGCCAGCAAACGCGCGAGGCCGCCGAGGCTGAAGGCCGCAGCGGCCACAAGCTCACGCTGCACATCCCGGTCTACCTGCCGGTGATGCAGTACGCCACCGACCGCGCGCTGCGCGAGCAGCTCTACCGCGCCTACAGCACCCGCGCCAGCGAGTTCGGCCCGGCCGAGCGCGACAACTCGGCGCTGATGCGCGAGTTGCTGCAACTGCGCGCCGAAGAGGCCGCGCTGCTGGGTCAGCCCAGCTATGCCGACCTGTCACTGGTGGCCAAGATGGCCGAATCGCCGGCGCAGGTGATGGGCTTCCTGCGCGACCTGGCGCAACGCGCCCGCCCGCATGCCGAGCGTGACCTGGCCGAGTTGCGCGCCTTCGCCGCCGAGCAGCTGGGCCTGCCCGACCTGCAGGCCTGGGACCAGGCCTTCGCGGCCGAGAAGCTCAAGGAGGCGCGCTACGCCTTCAGCGAGCAGGCGGTCAAGCAGTACTTCACCGAGCCCAAGGTGCTGGAAGGCCTGTTCCACATCGTCGAGACCCTGTTCGACGTGCGCATCCGCCCCGACACCGCCGAGGTGTGGCACGACAGCGTGCGCTTCTTCCGCATCGAGAGAACCGCCACTAGCGGCAGCGGCGACGCAGCGCCCCAGCTGGTGGGCCAGTTCTACCTCGACCTGTATGCCCGCCCCGGCAAGCGACCGGGCGCCTGGATGAACGATGTGCGCGGCCGCTGGCAGCGCCCCGACGGCCAAGGCCTGCAGACGCCGGTGGCGCACCTGGTGTGCAATTTCTCGTCGCCCGTGGGCGGCAAGCCCGCGCTGCTGACGCATGACGACGTGATCACGCTGTTCCACGAGTTCGGCCATGGCCTGCACCACATGCTGACCCAGGTCGACGAACTGGCCGTGGCCGGTATCTCGGGCGTCGAATGGGATGCGGTGGAATTGCCCAGCCAGTTCATGGAGAACTTCTGCTGGGAATGGGCCGTGCTGTCGCGCCTGACCGCCCATGTCGACACCGGCGAGCCGCTGCCGCGTGAGCTGTTCGACCGCATGATCGCCGCGCGCAATTTCCAGAGCGGCCTGCAGACGCTGCGCCAGATCGAGTTCTCGCTGTTCGACATGCGCCTGCATGCCGAGGCCGACGCCCATGCCCGGGTGCAGGCGGTGGTCGACGAGGTGCGCGCCGAAGTGGCCGTCAACCCGCCGCCCGCCTTCAACCGCTTCCAGCACAGCTTCTCGCACATCTTTGCCGGCGGTTACTCGGCCGGCTACTACAGCTACAAATGGGCCGAGGTACTCTCGGCCGATGCATTTGCCGCATTCGAGGAACAAGGCGTCTTCAACCCCGAGGTGGGCCTGCGTTTTCGCCAGGAGATCCTCGAGGCCGGCGGCAGCCGCCCGGCGATGGATAGCTTCAAGGCCTTCCGTGGCCGCGAACCCAGCATCGACGCGCTGCTGCGCCACCAGGGCATGGCCTGACGCCGGTGCGGCGATGGGCAGCCTGCGGTCCCGGGTTATCGGCTAGATTCATGCCCATGCAACCGACTCGCTCGCACCCGGCCCCTGCCGTGCTTCTGGCCCTGTTGCTGGCCGCTGGGGCCAGCCATGCGCAGTACAAGGTGGTGGGTCCCGATGGCCGCATCACCTACACCGACCGGCCGGTGGCCGCCGAGCCGGGTGCCCAGGTGCAGGCGCTGCGCCGTGATGCCAGCCCGGCCAGCAGCGCGCCCTTGCTGCCCCTCGAACTGCGCGAGCCGGTGGCCCGCTTTCCGGTCACCCTGTTCACCAGCAGCGATTGCCCGCCCTGCGACAGCGGCCGCAAGCTGCTGCAGCAGCGTGGGGTGCCCTACAGCGAGCGCCTGGTGTCCAGCGACGACGACATCGCTGCGCTGCAACGCCTGAGCGGCGGACGCACCGTGCCCGCGTTGACCGTGGGCAGCCAGGCCTTGCGCGGCTTCCAGGATGCCGACTGGCAAGGAACGCTCGACCTGGCGGGTTACCCGAAGACGTCCAGGCTGCCACGCGGCTGGGCGCCGCCGCCGCCCGCGCCGCTGGTGACGCGGTCGCCTGAACCGGCCGCGCCGGCGCAGCGGGCACCGGCCGAACCCCCACCGCAAACCCCCGCGGCCGCGGGCTCGGGCGGCATCCGGTTCTGAGCCTGCGCAGGCGCTAACCATGCGCAGGCTGTACCGCGCAGCGCGGTCAGCCGGCCGGTGGCAGCGGGTGGGTATCGACTGGCGTGGCAAATACGCGCGCCAGGCCCTTCACCGCCCAGCTGCCGCCGCCCACCGCGGCGCCCATCAGCCAGAACACGGCAGCCGGCCCCAAGGCGGTGCCGGCCAAGCCGAAGGCCAGCGGCATCACGCTGCTGGAGAAGTTGATCGTCATCGAGCGGAACGCGATCGCCTCGCCGTGGCGGTTGGGCGGCGTCAGGTGGTGCAGCGTGCTCATGATCATCGGCTGCACCGCCCCCAGTGCCAGGCCCAGCAGCGTGGCGCAGCCGGCCATCAGCCAGGGCGTGGCGGCAAACGGGTAGAGGGCGAAGACGCCGGCCGTCATCACCATCGCCGCGCGCAGCACCGTCACCTCCTTGAGCCGGTGTGCCAGCAGCGGCACGATGAAGCGCACCACGGTGATCGCCGCGGTGAAGATGCCCAGCACCAGGCCGATGGTGGACGCGCTATAGCCGCGGGCATGGCCCAGCACCGGCACCGCAAAGCTGTGCACGTCCCAGCTGGCCGACAGCAGCCAGTTGATGAACAGCAGGCGCTTGAGGCCCGGCGTGGCCAGCAGGTCCCAGCGGCTGGCACCGGGCAGGCGCGGTGCGGCGGCGGCCGGCCGTGGCTGCACCGGCACCAGGCGCATCACCGCCACGGCCACCAGCGGCATCGCCAGCAGCAGCCCATAGGCGGCCGCAAAGCCAGCGGCATCGATCATCAGGCCGGCCGCCACCGGGCCCACCACGTTGGCCATCGAGAACGCCATGCCCAGCCAGCTGAAGATGCGCAGCCGCTCGGTGCTGTCGCCGCCCAGCTGGCCGGCGGTGCGCAGCACCACGATCACGCCCACGTTGGTGCCCGCGCCCGAGGCCGCCGCGCCCACACACTGCAGCGTGAACTGCGCCCAGCCACTCAGCCAGCAGGCGGCCAGCGCGCAACTCACGCCCACCAGCGTCAACACCACCGCCAGCCGCTGCGGCCGGTGGTAGCCGTGGCGGTCGGCCATGCGGCCGGCGGGCAGTGCGATCAGCGCCGGCAGCGCCGCAAACAGCGCCAGCAGCACGCCCACCGACCAGGCGCTGTGGCCTTCCTTCAGCGCCTGCAGCGGCGTGGCCATGCGCTGGCCGGCCATCGCCGCATGCAGCGCGATCTGGCCGACGATCAGCAGCGGCAGCAGCCGCGCGGTGCTCAGCGGCTGCGGCGTCGCTGAACTCATGCGCCGCGCCCGCGCGCAGCGGCCGCATCGGCGTCGGCCGCCGCATCGTCAGCGTCGTCCGCGGCATCGGCCAGCAGGCCCGGCAGCAGTTGCTGCACCCGGTGCTCGGGCAGCGATTCCACGGTGCGCAGCTGGCGCGCCATCGCCCGGGTGCGGGTGGCCGCCTGGTCGATGGTGTTGCTGGCCTCGTCGAGCTTCTTCTTGGTCTTGGCCAGCACGTCGCCGAACTTGCCGAACTCGGTCTTGACGGCGCCCAGCACCTCCCAGACTTCGGCGCTGCGCTGCTCCAGCGCCAGCGTGCGAAAGCCCATCTGCAGGCTGGTCAGCGTGGCCAGCAGGGTGGTGGGCCCGGCCAGGGTGACCTTGTGCTCGCGCTGCAGCGCCTCCATCAGGCCGGGGCGGCGCAGCGCCTCGGCGTACAGGCTCTCGGTGGGCACGAACAGGATGCCGAAATCGGTGGTGTGCGGCGCGGCGATGTACTTCTCGCGGATGCTGCGCGCTTCCAGCCGCAGCCGGTTCTCGATGGCTTTGCCGGCGGCCTCGACGGCCGGCGCATCGGCGCGCTCTTGCGCATCGAGCAGGCGCTCGTAGTCCTCGCGCGGAAACTTGGCGTCGATCGGCAGCCACAGCGGCGGGCCGCCCTCCTTCCCATGCCGGCCCGGCAGCCGGATCGCAAACTCGACCCGCGCGCCGCTGCCCGGCACCGTCTCCACGTTGCGGGCGTACTGCTCGGGCGTGAACACCTGCTCCAGCAGGCCGGCCAGCTGCACCTCGCCGTAGATGCCACGGCTCTTCACGTTGGTCAGCACGCGGTTCAGCGAGCCGACATCGCGCGCCAGCGTCTGCATCTCGCCCAGGCCCTTGTGCACCTGCTCCAGCCGCTCGGCCACCTGCTTGAAGCTCTCGCCCAGGCGCTGCTCCAGCGTGGCGTGCAGTTTCTCGTCGACGGTGGCACGCATCTGCTCGAGCTTGGCCTCGTTGCCCTGCTGCAGCAGGGTGAGCCGGCCTTCCACCAACTGGCGCACCTCGGCCAGCCGGCGCTCGTTGCTCTCGCTCAGCGCCTTGAGCTGCTCGGTGAGCGTGGCGCCCACGCGCTGCAAGGCCTCGTTCGACTGGCTGCCGAAGCGCTGCAGCGCCTCGCTGGACTGCAGGCCGAAGCGCTGCAGCGCCTCGGTGGTGCTGTCGGCCTGGCGGCGCATCGCGCCGTCCTGGGCCTCGCGCGCGGCCAGGCCCTGCGCCACCAGTTGTGCGGTGGCCTGCTGCAGCGATTGCGCCACCAGCTGCTGCATCGACGCCAGCTGGGTGCGGAAGGTGTCGATCTGCTCGTTCTGGGTGCGGGCGACGTCGCCGTTCTGCGTCAGCAGCGTCTGCTGCACCGTGGCCAGCGTGGTCGACAACTCTTGCCGGCCGGCGCGTGCGCTGTCCTGCAGTTCGGCGCGCAGCTCACGGGCGGCGTGTTCGGCCTGCTCGCGCAGCGACACCGAGAGCGTCTGGGCCAGCGCCTGCAGCGGCGCCGCAATCGCCGGGCTGACGGCCTGGCCCATGGCCTGCCGCTGCGCCTCGGCGGCCTCGGCGGGATCGACCGCGCGCGGCAGCCGCCACCACAGCAACAGCACGGCCAGCAGCACCAGAGCGTTCAGCACCAGCAGTGCCGGCATCCACCATTCAGTCATGCGGCCGATTGTCTCAGGCGCTGCCGGGCGGACGCTGTCGTGTCAAGCACAACGGGCGTGCAGCCTTGCGGCCGCACGCCCGTTGCTCAAGACGGCTGGTTCGACTACGCCTGCGCCACGTTGGCGGCGGTGAAGGGCATGCGCCGCAAGCGCTTGCCGGTGGCCGCGAACATCGCGTTGCCCACCGCCGGCCCCACCAGCGCGGTGGCCGGCTCGCCGATGCCGCCCGGCTTCTCGCGGCTCTGCACCAGCGTGATGTCGATCAACGGCGCCTCGTTGTTGCGCATCACGCGGAAGCTGTCGAAGTTGAACTGCTGCACGCGGCCCTTGTCGACGGTGATCTCGCCCCACAGCGCACCCGACAGCCCGAAGATCACGCTGGACTGGATCTGCGCCTCCACCGTGTCGGGGTTGACCATCGCGCCCAGGTCGGCCACCACGGTGACCTTGTGCACCACCGGCACGCCGTCCTTCATCGAGATCTCGGCCACCTGCGCCATGTAGGTGTCGTAGCCCTCCATCAGCGCCACGCCACGGAAGCGCCCGGCCGCCGCCGGCGTGCCCCAGCCGGACTTGTCGGCCGCCTGCTTGAGCACGCTGATCATGCGCGGATGCTTGTCGAGCAGCGCCATGCGGTAGGCCACCGGATCGGTGCCGGCCGCGGCGGCGCATTCGTCGATGAAGGTCTCGTTGGCGAAGGCGTTCATGTTGTGGCTGACCGCGCGCCAGTAGCCCACGCGGATGCCTGCATCGTGCTTGACCACGTCGTGCCGCGCCGCCGGGATGTCGTAGAGCGGCACACCCGCCTCGGTCATCAGCGCATCAGGTGCTTCGGGCGGCAGATTGAACGCCCGGGCCGTCACCGACTGCGAGGCCACGCGCCAGGTCAGCGCCGCGGGCTTGCCATCGGCGCCCAGCGCGGCGGCCAGCTGGTGCACCGCCATCGGCCGGTAGAAGTCGTGCTGCATGTCGTCCTCGCGCGACCAGATCAGCTTGACCGGCTTGTTCGGCACGGCCTTGGCGATCTGCGCGGCCTGCAGGATGTAGTCGAAGTCGATGCGCCGGCCGAAGCCACCGCCGAGGAAGGTGTTCTCCACCGCCACGTTCTCGACCTTCAGTTCCAGCATCTTGGCCACCGCGCCCTGCACCGCATCGGGCCACTGGGTGGAGCCGATCAGCCGGATGCGGTCACCCTCGTAATGCGCGGTGAAGTTCATCGGCTCCATCGGCGCATGCGACAGGTTCTGCGTCAGGTACTCGGCGCGCACCACCTTGGAAGCGGCTGCCACCAGCGCATCGGCGTCACCCTCCTTCTTCAGCCCGATCGGCTTGCCGCTGGCCAGCGCGGCGCGGGTGCCGTCGAACATGGCCTGGGTGGTGAGGTTGGCATTGGCACCCTCGTCCCACTGCACGCTGAGCAGTTCACGCGCCTTCACCGCATGCCAGTAGGTGTCTGCCACCACGGCGATGCCGTCGGGGATCTGCACCACGTCGACCACGCCCTTGGCGGCCTTGGCCTTGCTGGCATCGAAGCTCTTGACCTTGCCGCCCTGCACCGGCGACATCGCGATCGACGCGTACACCATGCCCGGCAGCCGGGTGTCGATGCTGAACTTGGCACTGCCGTTGACCTTGGCCGGCGTGTCCAGCCGAGTGGTGCGCTTGCCGACAATGCGGAACTGGCTGGGATCTTTCATCGCCGGCTTCTCGGGCACCGGGATGCGCGAGGCGTCGTCGGCCAGCTGGCCATAGGTGGCGCGCTGGCCCCTCTTGGGGCCGATGACCACGCCGTTTTCGGCCTTCAGCGTGGACGCATCGGCGTTCCAGCGGTTGGCGGCGGCGGTGATCAGCATCTCGCGCACCTGGGCACCGGCCAGGCGCAGCTTGTCGTAGCCCTCACGCACCGATGTGGAGCCGCCGGTGAGTTGCAGGCCGTAGATCAACGCGTTGCCATACACCTTGCCCGGGGGCGCAAACGCCACCTTGACCTTCTGGATGTCGACGTTGAGCTCTTCGGCCACCAGCATCGGCATCGAGGTGTAGACGCCCTGGCCCATCTCGGCACGCGCCGAGATCAGCGTGATGGTGTTGTCGTCGGCGATGTGCACCCAGGCGCTGGGCGTGTGCATCAGGCCGGCGGCCTGGGCCGGGCCGCCCAGCGGCAGCGTGAAGCCGACCATCAGGCCACCGCTGAAGGTGGCCGAGGTCTTGAGGAAGCCGCGGCGGCTGGTGCTTGGGATGGCGCTGGCGGTGCTGTTGGTCTTGGTCATGGTCATGTTCCCCCTCAGGCCTTGGCGCCACGCATCTCGGCGGCGGCGGTCTTGATGGCCGCGCGCACCCGCACATAGGTGCCGCAGCGGCAGACGTTGCCCTTCATGGCCTCGTCGATCTCGGCATCGCTGGGGTTCTTGTTGCTGGCCAGCAGCGCGGCCGCGCTCATCAGCTGGCCGCTCTGGCAGTAGCCGCACTGCGGCACGTCGTGCTTGATCCAGGCCTTCTGCAGCGGGTGGCTGTTGTTGCGGGAAAGCCCCTCCACCGTCGACACCAGCCGCTCGGACACCCGCGACAGCGGCGTCGAGCACGAGCGGATGGGCTCGCCATCCAGATGCACCGTGCAGGCGCCGCACAGCTTGGCGCCGCAGCCGAACTTGGTGCCGGTGAGGCCGATCTCGTCACGGATCACCCACAGCAGCGGGGTGTCGGGTTCCGACGTGGCCTGCACGGCCTTGCCGTTGATCTTGAACTTCGTGCTCACGGGGTCTCCTCGTAGTGATAACCCGGCGCGTCGATGGCGCGGGCAGCGCCGATGGTGGCGGCGCGCGCTGGCCGGCAACGAGAGGGCAAACCCGAGCGCCTGGCCATTGGCCAGTGCGTCAAACAGGAGCAGGCCCGTTGGCCGGGCCATGCCGCGGGCCGCGGCCGCTCAGGCGCGCAGCGGCAGCACCTCGGGGTTCAGCGCGGTGGGCGGTCGGCCGGCATCGGCGCCCTGCCCCAGCACCGCCATCAGGTTGCGGGCAGCCAGCTCAGCCATCGCCCGGCGCGTGGGCAGGCTGGCGCTGGCGATGTGCGGCGTGAGCACCACGTTGGGCACGCCCAGCAGACCTGGGTGCACCGCTGGTTCACCCTCGAACACGTCCAGCCCCGCCGCGGCGATGCGGCGCTCGCGCAGCGCCACGGCCAGCGCCGCGTCGTCGACCACGCCGCCGCGGGCGATGTTGGTCAGTGTGGCGGTGGGCTTCATCAATGCCAGCTCGGCCGCGCCCACCAGGTGGTGCGAGGCCGGGCTGTAGGGCACCACGATCACCAGGTGGTCGGCGCGCTGCAGCAGCTGATCCTTGCCCACCCACGACGCGCCCAGCTGCTGCTCGATGGCGGCATCGAGCCGGCTGCGGTTGTGATAGAGCACCGGCATGCCGAAGCCCAGCGCGCCGCGCCGCGCGATGGCCTGGCCGATGCGCCCCATGCCCAGCACGCCCAGCGTGGCGCCATGCACGTCGGCACCGGCGAACAGGTCGTAGGACCAATGCGTCCAGCGCCCGGCACGCAGGAAATGCTCGCTCTCGGTGATGCGGCGGGCGGTGGCCATCATCAGCGCAAAGCCGAAATCGGCGGTGGTCTCGGTCAGCACGTCGGGCGCGTTGCTGACCAGCACACCGGCCGCGGTGCAGGCCGGCAGATCGATGTTGTTGTAGCCCACCGCCATGCTGCACACCGCGCGCAACGTGGGGCAGGCGGCCAGCAGCGCAGCGTCGATGCGTTCGGTGCCGGCCACGAGCACCCCGGCGTGGCCTTGCAGCCGGGCGATCAGCTCAGGCTGCGACCAGGCGTCGTCGCCCGGGTTGTCGTGCACCACGAAATGGCTGCGCAGGCGCTCGACGATGTCGGGGAAGACGGCGCGGGCGACCAGAACGCGGGGCTTCATGGCAAGGACCTCGATGTTGCGATGGGCCGCGACCATACCCGGGCCGCAGGCGCGCCAATGGCATGGTAATCACCGGGTGCCAATGGGTGGGCCGCGCATTCAGCTGAACGTAAAGTGGGCACCCCTACAATCGCGCTCGCTCTGCATTTCCCGCTGCCAAACCACCGCCACGACATGCTCCACGCCGCCAGCGCTTTCCTGGTGCTGTTCGCCTTCTGGCTGCTGCTCTCAGGTTATTTCACCGCCTTTCTGATCGGGGCGGGTGCGGGCTGTGCATTGGCCGTGGTGCTGTTCTCGCGCCGCATGGCGCTGATCGATCCAGAAAGCCACCCGGTGCATCTGGGCCCGCGCCTGCTGCTGTACTGGGCCTGGCTGCTCAAGGAGATCGTCAAGTCGGCCTGGGATGTCAGCCGCATCATCGCCAGCCCGCGCCTGCCGATCAGCCCCACGATGGTGAGCTTCAAGCCGACCCAGCGCTCCAGCGTCGGCCTGGTGATTCACGCCAACTCGATCACCCTGACCCCCGGCACGATCACGGTCGAGGCCGAGCCCGGCCGCTTCCTGGTGCACGCGCTCACGCGCGCCGGCGCCGAAGGTGCGGCCGGCGGCGACATGGACGCACGCGTCAGCGCCTGCGAGCACCGTTCATGATGTTTGCCGCCGCTGCGCTGGCCCTGCTGGTCACGCTGGTGCTCGCGGTCTTGCGCGCGGCGCTGGGGCCGACGGTGTTCGACCGGGCCCAGGCCGCCAACACCATCGGCACGGTGGCGATGCTGCTGCTGGCGGTGATCGGCTTCCTCACCGGGCGGCCCGAATTCCTGGACCTGGCCATCACCTACGGCCTGCTCAACGTGATCGGCACGATCGCCGTGCTGAAGTTCTTCCGCAACGGCAACCTGGGTGATGCCGGGCTGGACCCCTCCGGCCCCCCCCCGCGATGAGCGCGCCGCTGACCATGGTCATCGATCTGCTGAGTTGGGCCTGCCTTCTGGCGGGCAGCGGCTTCTGCATTCTGGGTGCGGTGGGGCTGCTGCGCATGCCCGATTTCTACACCCGCGTGCACGCGGCCAGCGTGGTCGACACGCTGGGTGCCGGCCTGATCCTGCTGGGCCTGCTGCTGCAGGGCGGCTGGACGCTGGTGAGCGCCAAGCTGGCGATGATCGGCCTGCTGTTGCTGTTCGCCAGCCCCACGGCCACCCACGCGCTGGCCCGGGCAGCGCTGGAGCGGGGCCTCAAGCCGCTGCTGGCCAACGAGGAGAAGCCATCATCGAAGCCCTGATCATCAACGTCCTGCTCACCCTGATGGCGGTCGTCGTCGTATTGCTGGCGCGCAGCCGCAACCTGTTCGGCGTGGTCCTGCTGGGTGGCGTCTACAGTTTTCTGACCGCCACCGTGCTGGTGGCGCTGGACGCGGTCGACGTGGCGATGACCGAGGCCTCGGTCGGTGCCGGCATCTCGACCGTGCTGTTCCTGGGGGCGCTGCACCTGTGCAAGAGCGAAGACGCCCGGCCGGCGCGCAGGCCCTGGCCTGCACTGGCGCTGTCGGTGGCCGTTGGCGCGGTGCTGGTGTACGGCGCCCAGGGCTTGCCCGCGTTCTCTGATCCCGCCTCGGCGATCCACCAGCATGTGGTGCCGCGCTACCTGAACGACGCGCCCAAGGAAACCGGCGTGCCCAACATCGTCACCGCGGTGCTGGCCAGTTACCGCGGCTTCGACACCTTCGGCGAGACCACCGTGGTGTTCACCGCCGGTGCCGGCGTGGTCGCGCTGCTGCGCCGCCGGCGACCGGGACGCAAGCCATGAGGCACGACCTGATCCTGCGGGTGGTGGCCAAGCTGCTGATCCCGTTCATCCTGCTGTTCGCGCTGTACGTGCAGTTCCATGGCGACTTCGGCCCCGGCGGCGGCTTCCAGGCCGGCGTGATTGCCGCCGCCGCGGTGATCTTCTACGCGCTGATCTTCGGCCTGGCCGACGCCCGCCGCGTGGTGCCCGAACCGCTGGTCGAATCGATGATGGCCATCGGCGTGCTGGTCTACGGCGGGGTCGGCGTGATCGGCCTGTTGCTGGGCGGCCAGTTCCTCGACTACTTCGTGCTCGATCACGATCCGGTGCACGGCCAGCACCGCGGCATCTTCTGGGTCGAGGTCGGCGTGGCGATCACCGTCTCGGGCGTGATGCTGAAGATCTTCTACATGTTCGCCGACCGCGGCCGGATCGACGAATCATGAGCAGCGCGGCGTCGGCAAGCGCCTTCAGCCACTACAGCTACCTGGTCACCGTGTTCCTGATGGTCGCGGGCCTGTACATCGTGATTGCCTGCGGCAACCTGATCAAGAAGCTGGTCGGCCTGGGCATCTTCCAGACCTCGGTCTACTTTCTCTACATCGTGCCGGGCAAGGTCGTGGGAGGCACTGCGCCGATCGTCAGCGACGCGTTCAAGGTTTATTCGAACCCGCTGCCGCATGTGCTGATCCTGACCGCGATCGTCGTCGGGGTGGCCACGCTGGCGCTCGGGCTGGCGCTGACGGTGCGCATCCGCGAGGCCTACGACACGATCGAGGAAGGCGACATCCTGGCTGCCGACGAGCCCGACCGCCGCGCGGTGGGCAGCAGCGCCCCATGAGCTGGACTGCCCACCTGCCTGCGCTGCAGGTCATCGTGCCCTTGCTGGCAGCACCGCTGACGGTGCTGCTGCGCCGGCGCGAGCCGGCCTTCGTGGTGGCGTTGGCGGCCAGCTGGTTTGCATTCGGCGTGGCGCTGGCGCTGTGGTGGCAGGTCGGTCACGGCGGCACCATCTCCTATGCCATCGGCAACTGGCCGCCGCCCTGGGGCATCGAGTACCGGGTCGATCGGCTGGCGTCGTTCATGCTCGTGCTGGTGGCGGGCATCTCGGCGGTGGTGCTGCCTTATTCGCGCCGCACGATCGAAACCGAGGTGCCGCCGTCGCAGCACTACCTGTTCTACACGATGTGGTTGTTGTGCCTGACCGGGCTGCTGGGCATCGCGATCACCGGCGACGCCTTCAACATCTTCGTCTTCCTCGAGATCTCGTCGCTGTCGACTTACGTGCTGATCGCGCTGGGGCGCGACCGCCGCGCGCTGCTGGCCTCGTACCAGTACCTGATCATGGGCACCATCGGCGCCACCTTCATCGTCATCGGCATCGGCCTGCTCTACCTGATGACCGGCACGCTGAACATCGCCGACATGGGCCGGCGCATCGCCACCGTGCAGGGCACGCGGCCGGTGCTGGCGGCGCTGGCCTTCCTGACCGTGGGCATCTCGCTGAAGCTGGCGCTGTTTCCGCTGCACCAATGGCTGCCCAACGCCTACGCCTATGCGCCCTCGGCGGTGGCGGCCTTCCTGGCGGCCACCGCCACCAAGGTGGCGGTCTACGTGCTGCTGCGCTTCTATTTCTCAGTGTTCGGCGAGTCGGCGGTGTTCGCGCGCCTGCCGATGGAAGCGGCGATGCTGCTGCTGGCGCTGGCCGGCATGTTCGCGGCCTCGACCATCGCGATCCTGCAGACCGACCTGAAGCGGCTGTTTGCCTACTCCAGCGTGGCGCAGATCGGCTACATCGTGCTGGGTCTGTCGTTCGATTCGACCACCGGCCTCACCGCCACCCTCGTGCACCTGGTCAACCACGGCGTGACCAAGGGCGCGATCTTCATGCTGCTGGGCGGCGTGGCACTGGCCATGGGCGGCACCAGCCTGGCGCGGGTGCAGGGGCTGGGCAAGCGCATGCCACTGACCAGCCTGGGCATCGTGCTGTGCGGGCTGTCGCTGATCGGCGTGCCCGGTACCGCCGGCTTTGTCAGCAAGTGGTTCCTGATCCTGGCGGCCCTTGAGAAGGGGCAGTGGTGGCTGGTGTTCCTGATCGTCGGCTCGTCGTTGCTGGCGCTGGCCTATGTCTGGCGCTTTGTCGAGACGGCCTATTTTCGCGAGCCACGCGCCGACACCGCCGACGCCCGTGAAGCACCGCTGAGCCTGCTGCTGCCCGCGGCCGTGCTGGTCGCGGCCACGCTGTGGTTCGGCTTGGACACCTCGTTCACCGTCGGCACGGCCCAGCAGGCGGCCGCGGCGCTGCTCGGAGGTGGCCGCTGATGCTGCAAGCCGAGCACGCCGTGCTGGCGGCGATGGCCGTGCCCGCCAGCGGCGCACTGCTGATCGCGCTGGCCGGGCGCTGGCCCAACCTGCGCGAAGCCATCACCCTGGCCACTGCGGCACTGCTGCTGGCCGTCGTGCTGGGCTTGCTGCCCGATGTGCTGGCCGGCGCGCGCCCCGCGGTGACCCTGGGCGCCGTGCTGCCGGGGCTGTCGATCGCCTTCAGCGTCGAGCCGCTGGGCATGCTGTTCGCGCTGATCGCCTCGGGCCTGTGGATCGTCAACTCGCTCTACTCCATCGGCTACCTGCGCGCCAATGGCGAGCACAAGCAGACCCGGTTCTTCGTCTGCTTCGCCCTGTCGCTGGCCGCCACCATGGGCATTGCCTTCGCCGGCAACCTGTTCACGCTGTTTGTCTTCTATGAACTGCTCACCCTGCTGACCTACCCGCTGGTCACCCACCACGGTACCGACAAGGCGCGCGCCGGTGGGCGGCTTTACCTGGGCCTGCTGATGGGCACCTCGGTGGTCTTCCTGCTGCCGGCGCTGGTGTTCATCTGGCACACCACCGGCACCACCGACTTCACCGCCGGCGGCATCCTGGCCGGCAAGCTCGGCCACGCCGGGCTGGCCGCGCTGCTGGCACTGTGCGTGTTCGGCATCGGCAAGGCCGCGCTGATGCCCTTCCACCGCTGGCTGCCGGCGGCCATGGTGGCGCCCACGCCAGTGTCGGCGCTGCTGCACGCGGTGGCGGTGGTCAAGGCCGGCGTGTTCAGCGTGGTCAAGGTGATCCTCTACATCTTCGGGCTCGACACGCTGGCCCAGGCGGGCCTGCACGGCGCGGCCGACTGGCTGGTGGTGGTGGCCGGCTTCACCATCGTGGCCGCCTCCATCGTCGCGCTGGGGGCCGACAACCTGAAGCGCCGGCTGGCCTACTCCACCATCAGCCAGCTGGCCTACGTGTTGATGGCCGCGGCCCTGCTGGCGCCGCTGTCGGTGGTGGGCGCGGTGCTGCACATCGCCGCTCATGCGCTGGGCAAGATCACGCTGTTCTTCGCGGCCGGATCGATCTACACCGCGGCGCACAAGACCGAAGTCAGCCAGCTCGACGGCATTGGCCGGCGCATGCCCTGGACGATGGCTGCCTTCTCGATCGGCGCGCTTTCGATGATCGGCCTGCCACCGGCGGCCGGCTTCGTCTCCAAGTGGTACATGCTGTCGGGTGCCATGGCCACGCAGCATTGGCTGGCGGTGGGGGTCATCGTGCTGAGCACGCTGCTCAACGCTGGCTACTTCCTGCCCATCATCTACCGCGCCTTCTTTGTCAAGCCGGCGGCCGAGGCGCATGAACACGGCCATGGCGAAGCGCCGCTGCCGATGGTCATCGCCCTGACGCTGACCGCCACCGGCACGCTGCTGATGTTCTTCCTGCCCGACCTGCCACTGGCGCTGGCGCGGCAGCTGCCCGGCCTGGGAGGATGACAACCATGAACGATCCCACCCATGACCACTGGCTGGACCGCCCGGCCAACGTCAAGCGCCTGTGGCGCGGCTTCCTCGTCGTGCTGGTGCTCACTGTGGCGGCAGAAGGGCTGGTGCACCTGCACCCGCATTTCGAGATCGAGTCGGTGTTCGGCTTCAACGCCTGGTTCGGATTCGGCGCCTGCGCCGCGATGATCGTCGTCGCCAAGGGCCTGGCGCTGCTGCTCAAGCGGCCCGACGGTTACTACGGCAAGTCCGATGACTGAGCTCGTATTCCATCCCGGCCTGGTGCTGATCGTCGGCGCCCTGCTGCTGGCACCGCTGCGCGGCGCGCTGCGTTCGGCCGCGGTGGTGGCGCTGCCGCTGGCGGCGCTGGCGCTGGTCTGGCAGGTGCCCGACGGCGCGGCCTGGCAGCTGCGCTGGCTGGACTACACGCTGACGCCGCTGCAGGGCGACAAGCTGTCGCGGCTGTTCGCCACCATCTTCGCGCTGATGGCCGCCGGTGGTGGCCTGTTCGCGCTGGGCCAGAAGAGCCGGGTCGAGGTGCCGGCCGCCTTCGTCTACGCCGGCTCGGCGATCGGCGTGGCGCTGGCCGGCGACCTGGTCACCGTGTTCGTGTTCTGGGAGCTGATGGCCGTGGGCTCGACGCTGGTGCTGTGGAGCCAGGGCAGCGGCACCTCGTACCGCGCGGCGCGCCGCTACCTGATGGTGCACCTGCTGGGCGGCGTGGTGCTGTTTGCCGGCATCACCGGCCACATCGCGCAGACCGGCAACGTCGCCTTCACCCGCATGGCGCCCGATTCACTGGCCCAGGTGCTGATCCTGATCGGCTTCCTGATCAACGCCGGGGCACCGCCGCTGTCGGCCTGGCTGCCCGACGCCTACCCCGAGGCGTCGTGGAGCGGCACCGTCTTCCTGTCGGCCTTCACCACCAAGACAGCGGTCTATGTGCTGATCCGCGGCTTTCCCGGCACCGAGCTGCTGATCTGGGTCGGCCTGTTCATGGTGTTCTACGGCATCGTCTACGCGCTGCTCGAGAACGACATGCGGCGCATCCTGGCGTATTCGATCGTCAACCAGGTCGGCTTCATGATCGCCGGCATCGGCATCGGCACCGAGATGGCGCTCAATGGCGCCGCGGCCCACGCCTTCACCCACATCATCTACAAGGCGCTGCTGCTGATGTCGGCCGGCTCGGTGCTGATGATGACCGGCCGGCGCAAGTGCTCCGAGCTGGGCGGGCTGTTCCACACCATGCCGCTGACCACCGTCTGCGGCACCATCGGCGCGCTGGCGATCTCGTCGTTCCCGCTGACCTCGGGCTTCGTCTCGAAATCGATGGTCTCGCAGGCCGCCGCCGACGGCCACCTGCTGGCGGTGTGGCTGGCGCTCACCGCCGCGTCGGCCGGCGTGTTCCTGCATGCCGGCATCAAGTTCCCGTGGTTCGTGTTCTTCCAGAAGGATTCGGGCCTGCGCCCGGCCGAGCCACCGGCGTCCATGCAGTGGGCGATGGTGGTGTTCGCCGCGCTGTGCATCGGGTTGGGGGTGTGGGCGCAGCCGCTGTACGCGCTGCTGCCCTATGCCGTGAAGTACGAGCCCTACACCTGGGGCCATGTGGTCACCCAGCTGCAGCTGCTGCTGTTCTCGGGGCTGGCGTTCTTCGTGATGCTGCCCTACCTGAAGCGCACGCTGACCATCACGCTCGACACCGACTGGCTCTGGCGCCGCCTGGGTGCCGCTGCGGCTCAAGCCGTCACGCGGACGGTGAACCAGGGCCGCAAGGCCTTCGATGCCAGCTGGAGCCACACGGTGACCACGCTGATGGCCGCAGCTGAACGCCGCTACGGGCCGGACAGCCGCATGGCCCGCCCTTGGTCGACCGGCACGATGGCCTTCGCCGTGCTGGTGCTGCTGCTGGGCTACCTGCTGCTTTACTACCTGTAGGTCCGGCACCAGGTGGGCCGCGGCGGTCAGCGCCTGGCAGAGCCGGCCTGCCACTGCTGCCACGCCGCCTGCGCCAGCCGCACGGTGTGCAGCTGCACCGCCACGGTGGTGTGGATGTCGCGACCGTAGCCGCCGGCCATGGTCACCGCCACCGGCACGGCGCGCCGGCGCAGGTAGCTGAACACCCGCTGATCCCGCTCGGCCAGGCCTTCGCTGCTGAGCTGCAGGCGCCCCAGCCGGTCGCCCTCGTGCGGATCGGCGCCGGCCAGGTAGAAGGCCAGGCCGGGCGCATCACCTGCGCTGCACTGCCGCTGCCAGGCCAGGTCCAGCGCGGCATCCAGCGCCTGCAGGTAGGGTGCGTCGGCGCAGCCGTCGGGCAAATCCACATCGAGGTCGCTGGCCTCCTTGCGGAACGGAAAGTTCTTGGCGCCGTGCAGCGACAGGGTGAACACGCTGGCGTCGTCGCGCAGGATCGCCGCGGTGCCGTTGCCCTGGTGCACGTCCAGATCGATCACCCACACCCGCAACCCGCGACGGTGGCGGCGGAACACCTCGGCCTGCATCAGCCGCGCGGCGACCGCCACGTCGTTGAACACGCAAAAACCCGATCCCTTGTCGGCATAGGCGTGGTGGGTGCCGCCGGCCAGGTGCACCGCCACGCCCTCGGCCAGCGCGGCGCGCGCCGCGGCGATGGTGGCCCCCACCGAGCGCAGGCTGCGCGCCACCATGCGCTCGCTCCAGGGGAAGCCGATCTCGCGCTGCGCCGCCGCACCCAGCGTGCCCTGCAGCACCGCGGCGATGTAGTCGGGCGTGTGCGCCAGCGCCAGTTCACCCTCGCTGGCGGGCGGCGCCTCGGTCACCGCCAGGCCGCTGCATTCGGCCTCCACCCGGTCGCGCAGCAACTGGTACTTGGGCATCGGGAAACGGTGCCCCGGCGGCAGATCGACCGAAAAACGATGGTTGCTGAACACCTGCATGGTTGGCAATTCTGTTCGGCGCCAGGCCGACACCCCTAGTTTGTTGCACCGCAGCAAAAAGTGCTTGCAATCCGCTTGTTGGTGTTTATACTAGGCTCCATGTTGCAGTGCAGCATGACTGACGACCCCAGATTCCCTGTCATCACCAACCTATTGGAGTTCACCATGACCTTCCTGACCCCGGACCAATTCGCCGCCGCCAACAAGGCCAACCTCGAAACCCTGTTCGGCCTGACGAACAAGGCCTTCGAAGGCGTGGAAAAGCTCGTCGAGCTGAACCTGCAAGTCGCCAAGGCCACCCTGGCCGAGTCGGCCGAAAACGCCAAGGCAACCCTGTCGGTCAAGGACGCGCAAGAGCTGCTGGCCCTGCAAGCCAGCCTGCTGCAGCCGTCGGCCGAGAAGGCCGCTGCCTACAGCCGTCATCTGTATGACATCGCCCAGTCGACCACCAGCGAGTTCACCAAGACCGCTGAAGCCCAGATGGCCGAAATGCAGAAGAGCTTTGCCTCCGTCGTCGACGGCGCCCTGAAGAACGCCCCGGCCGGCAGCGAGAACGCTGTCACCCTGGTGAAGTCGGCCATCAGCGCCGCCAACAACGCGTTCGAATCGGTGCAGAAGGCTGCCAAGCAAGCCACCGACATGGCCGAAGCCAACTTCACCGCCGTGACCAACACCGCGATGAAGGCCGGCCAAGCCGCCGTCAAGTCGGCCAAGCGCGCCGCCTGATCCAGCGCCAATCGAGGTGACTGGCCCGGCGGAACTTCCGCCCGGTCGATCGCCTCACACCGGCTGCCGCGGCGTGCCGCAGCAGTTGCGAGAGTTGTCTCCTCGGTACCTGTCGAAATTGATTTCACGGTACCTTGAGCCCAGTGGCTTGCCACTGGGCTTTTTTCGTTTGCGGACGGCCTTGGCGCCGTCAATGCGTTGTCAATGCGTCATTGCCGCCAGCCGCTGGCGCAACGCAGGCAGGCCAGCCAGCGCAGCCGCGCGCCCGGCGTCGATCGCCCGCTTGCGCGCGCTGAAATCAGCGCTGGACACGCCGTTCAGCCGCGGGCGCCACACCACGTCGGCGTCCTTCAGCTCGAACTGGTTGATGCTGCGGCCCATGATGGCAAAGGTCTGCAGCAGCATCTTGAACGGATCGCCGGTGGCATTGCCATCGGGCGGCGACGAGATGTCCACCGCGATCACCAGTTCGGCGCCCATCTGGCGCGCAAAACGCACCGGCACCGGCGACACCAGGCCGCCATCGACATATTCGCGCGTGCCGATGCGCACCGGCTGAAACACCGCCGGCACCGCGCTCGAGGCACGCACCGCCGTGCCCACGTCGCCGCGCCGGAACAGCACCGCGGCGCCGCTGTCGAGGTCGGTGGCCACGATGCCCAGCGGCAGCGGCAGCTGCTCGATGGCGCGGCCGCCGGTGTGCTCGCGCACATAGCGCGCCAACGCCTCGCCACGGATCAGCCCGCGGCCCGGGAACGACCAGTCGGTGATCGCCGATTCGTCCATCGCCAGCGCCAGCCGAGCCAGCTCGGCGCCCGGCCGGCCCGCGGCATAGAGCGACGCCACCAGGCTGCCAGCCGAGGTGCCCACCACCAGATCGGGCTTGATGCCGGCTTCTTCCAGCACCTGGATCACGCCGATGTGGGCAAAACCACGCGCCGCGCCACCGCCCAACGCCAGGCCGATGCGCGGCGCAGTCGGTGGTTTGGGCGGGATGGGCGGCGCCGGCGGCGGCGCTGGAGGCGGTGCCGGCGTGGCGGGGGGCGTTGTCTGGCAGGCCGCCAGCCCGGCGGCCACCGCCAGCGCCAGCAGGCTGCGGCAGCCTTGTCGTCGATTCATCGGGCGATTGTAGGAACTCGCTGCTGCCAGCGAACTTCTTTATTCTCCAGAAGCATTAGCAGACAACTAATCAATCCTTCCGGTTTGTAGGACGCCTCTCTACAGTCGCGCACTTCGCTGCGGCATGTTGCTTTGCAGCATGACTGGGTCACTTCATGGATTGGATTGCGATTGCCAGCGGCTTCGGCATCGGCGCCATCGTCGGCTTGACCGGCGTGGGCGGCGGTTCGCTGATGACGCCGCTGCTGATCAGCGTGTTCAAGCTGCACCCCGCGCTGGCCATCGGCACCGATCTGTGGTTTGCCGCGGTCACCAAATCGGGCGGCGCCTGGGCGCACCACCGCCATGGCCATGTCGACCGCCGCATCGCCGGGCTGATGCTGGCCGGCAGCATCCCGGCCTCACTGGCCACCGTGGCGCTGATGCACTTCACCGGCGTCACCCAGGGCTGGGCCGGCGCGTTGACCTTCTCGCTGGGCATCGCGCTGCTGCTGACCGCGGTGGTGGTGGCCTACAAGCAGGCCTGGCATGCGCTGGGCCTGAAGCTCGAGCGCTGGTTGCCCGAGCGCCGCAAGACTGTGCTGACCATCGCCTCGGGTGTGCTGCTGGGCGTGCTGGTCTCGCTCAGCTCGATCGGCGCGGGTGCCGTGGGCGCCACGCTGATCCTGCTGCTGTACCCGCGCCTGCCGGCGCACCGGCTGGTGGGCACCGACATCGCCCATGCCGTGCCGCTGACGCTGGTGGCCGGCATCGGCCATGCCACGTTGGGCCACGTCGACTGGTCGCTGCTGATGTGGCTGCTGATGGGCTCGCTGCCCGGCATCTGGCTGGGTGCCCAGCTCACCAGAACCATGCCCGAGCGGGCGGTGCGCGCGCTGCTGTGCGTGTCGCTCGTGGCCGCCGGCCTCAAGGTCATCCACTGATTTTTTCCCTTCGCTGACACGATGTACGCCTACACCGATTTCGACCGCCAGTTCGTGCACGCCCGTGCCGCGCAGTTCCGTGACCAGCTCGAGCGCCACCTGGCCGGCGAGCTGCCCGACGAGGATTTCCGCGCGCTGCGCCTGCAGAACGGCTGGTACGTGCAACGCCATGCGCCAATGCTGCGGGTGGCCGTGCCCTACGGTGCGCTCAGCGCACGCCAGCTGCACACGCTGGCCGACATCGCGCGTGACTTCGACCAGGGCTGGGGCCACTTCACCACGCGCCAGAACCTGCAGTACAACTGGATCCCGCTGACCAAGGCGGCCGACGTGATGGACCGCCTGGCCGCGGTCGACATGCACGGCATCCAGACCAGCGGCAACTGCATCCGCAACATCACCAGCGACGCGCTGGCCGGCGTGGCCGCCGACGAGCTGGTCGACCCACGCCCCTACTGCGAGGTGATGCGCCAGTGGAGCACGCTGCACCCCGAGTTCGCCTTTCTGCCGCGCAAGTTCAAGATCGCGGTGTCGGGCGCCACCGAGGACCGCGCGGCCATCGGCTGGCACGACGTGGGCCTGCAGCTGAAGAAGAACGAGGGTGGCGCGATCGGCTTCCAGGTGCTGGTGGGCGGTGGCATGGGCCGCACACCGATCATCGCCAGCGTGATCCGCGAGTTCCTGCCCTGGAACCAGATCCTCTGCTACCTCGAAGCCATCGTGCGCGTCTACAACCGCTATGGCCGGCGCGACAACGCCTACAAGGCGCGCATCAAGATCCTGGTCAAGGCCGAGGGTCAGCAGTACTTCGACGCGGTCGAGGCCGAGTTCAGCCGCATCCTGGCCGAAGACGTGGGCGCCGGCCTGCAGCTGATCCCGCAGGCCGAATTCGACCGCATCGCCGCCAGCTTCGTGCGGCCGGCCGGCGTGGTGCCGGCGGCCTCGGTGCCCACGGCCGCCGATGCCTCGCTGGCCCAGGACGGCACGTCCTTGGCATTCAGCCGTTGGCTGCAGCGCAACGTGCATGCCCACCAGGTGCCGGGCTACCGGGCGGTGACGCTGTCGCTCAAGCGCGCCGGCCAGCCGCCGGGCGATGTCACCGCCGCGCAGATGGACGCCGCCGCCGCATTGGCCGAGCGCTACAGCCACGCCGAGCTGCGCGTCAGCCACGACCAGAACCTGGTGCTGCCCTGGGTGCGCCAGGACGACCTGCCGGCGCTGTTCGAGGCCGCGCGCGTGGCCGGCTTTGCCACGCCCAACATCGGCCTGATCACCGACATGATCAACTGCCCGGGCGGTGACTTCTGCGCGCTGGCCAACGCCCGCAGCATCCCGGTGGCCGCGGCCATCACCGAGCGCTTTGCCGACCTCGACGAGGTTGATGACATCGGCGACATCGACCTGCACATCAGCGGCTGCATCAACAGCTGCGGCCACCACCACAGCGGGCACATCGGCATCCTCGGCGTCGACAAGGACGGCAGCGAGTGGTACCAGGTGTCGCTGGGTGGCTCGGACGGCAGCAACATCAGCGGCGCGGCCGTGGCCGGCAAGGTGATCGGCCCGTCGTTCGGCGCCGACGAGGTGCCCGACGTGATCGAGGCCGTGATCGAGGTCTACCGCTCCAACCGCCAAAGCGGCGAGCGCTTCATCGACACCCTGCGCCGCCTGGGGCTGGCGCCCTTCAAGGCCGCCGCCGATGCGCAGCGCCAGCTCACCGCGGCCCACTGAACCGGCGCGAGATCCCCATGAAATTCATCCTGACCCAGAGCGACCCCTGGCACACCGCCGACGGTGAAGACGGCCCGCAGCCCCATCCGCCGGCGCGCAAGCACACGCTGCTCACGCTGGAGCAATGGCATGCCGTGCGCACCACCTGGCCTGCCGGTCTGGCCAAGGGCGTGATGCTGCCCAACAGCGTCGACATCGAGACCCTGGTCGACGACCTGCACCGGCTGGCGCTGGTGGTGCTGCAGTTCCCCAAGTGGGTGGACGGCCGCGCCTTCACCCAGGCCCGACTGCTGCGCACGCGCTACCGCTACGGCGGCGAGATCCGCGCCACCGGCGACGTGCTGGTCGACATGGTGCCGCTGCTGGCACGCACCGGCTTCAGCAGCGCGCAGCTGCGGCGCGACCAGAAGATCGCCGTGGCCGAACGTGCGCTGGGGTTTTTTGCCGGCCACTACCAGGGCGACGTGCAACAACCGCTGCCGGCCTTTGCGCGCGACCTGACACGTGAAGCCGGCCCCCTGGCCGACCGATTCAAAGCCGACCTGTTTGCTGGACAAGGAATCTGACATGAAGCCCCCACGCGCACTTCGTTCGCTGCCCCCCGAGGGGGCGCACAGTACCTTCGGAACGGCCGGGCGGTACTGACATGAGCGCCATCGACCTCTACGCCCACGCCACCGCCGGTTTCGACGGCCGCGTGGCCCATGCCCTGGCGGTGCTGCAATCGGCCGCCACCGACCACACCGGCGCCATCGTGCAGGCCACCAGCCTGGGCGCCGAGGACATGGTGGTCACCGACCTGATCGCCCGGCACGCGCTGCCCATCGACATCGCCACGCTCGAGACCGGCGCGTTGCATGCCGAAACCGTCGCGCTGATCGCCACCATCACCCGCCACTACGGGCTGGCCGTCGAGGTCTTCCGGCCGCAGGCCGAGGCGGTGCTGCACTTCGTCAGGAGCCACGGCGACGAGGCGATGTACCGCAGCCTCGAACTGCGCAAGGCCTGCTGCGGTGTGCGCAAGATGGAGCCGCTGGGCCGGATGCTGGCCGCGCGCCAAGCCTGGGTGACGGGCCTGCGCCGCGAGCAGAGCAACGCGCGCGGCGAGGTGCCGTTCCGGGAGCGCGACGATGCCGGCCGCCTCAAGCTCAATCCGCTGGCCGACTGGCGCTGGTCCGATGTCTGGCACTACATCCAGCGGCATGGCGTGCCTTACAACCCGCTGCACGACCAGTTCATGCCCAGCATCGGCTGTGCGCCCTGCACCCGCGCCATCGCCGTCGGCGAGGACTTCCGCTCCGGGCGCTGGTGGTGGGAGAGCGAGGGCGCCAAGGAATGCGGCCTGCATGTGAAGCCAGACCACCTCTCGACGATCGGAGCCCCGGCATGAACGCCCGCGCAGAATTTGCCACCTCGCTCGACACCTTGCTGCCCGAGCTGGACCATAGGCACCTCGACTGGCTGGAAGAAGAAGCCATCTTCATCCTGCGCGAGGTGGCCGCCTCGTTCGAGCGCCCCGCGCTGCTGTTCTCGGGTGGCAAGGATTCCTGCGTGGTGCTGCGGCTGGCCGAAAAAGCTTTTAAAACACGTATCGCCGGCAATCACTTCAAGGGCCAACTGCCCTTCCCGCTGCTGCACGTGGACACCGGCCACAACTTTCCCGAGGTGATCGCCTTCCGCGACCAGCGCGTGGCCGAGATGGGCGAGCGCCTGGTGGTGGGCCACCTCGAGGACAGCATGAAGCGGGGCACCGTGCGGCTGGCGCATCCGCTGGAATCACGCAACGGCCACCAGACGGTCACGCTGCTCGAAGCCATCGAAGAGCACCGCTTCGACTGCCTGATCGGCGGTGCGCGGCGCGACGAGGAGAAGGCGCGCGCCAAGGAGCGCATCTTCAGCCACCGCGACAGCTTCGGCCAATGGCAGCCCAAGGAGCAGCGGCCCGAGCTGTGGACGCTGTTCAACACCCGCCACCGCCCGGGCGAGCACTTCCGCAGCTTCCCCATCAGCAACTGGACCGAGCTGGACGTGTGGCTGTACCTGGCGCGCGAGAACATCCCGCTGCCCCACCTGTACTACGCCCACCAGCGCCAGGTGATGCGCCGCAAGGGCCTGCTGGTGCCACTGACCGACGTCACCCCGCCCGAGGCCGGCGAGACGGTGGAGACCGCCACGGTGCGATTCCGCACCGTGGGCGACATGACCTGCACCTGCCCGGTGGAAAGCGACGCGGCCAACGCCACCGAGATCGTGGCCGAGACCCTCACCGTGACGGTGAGCGAGCGTGGCGCCACCCGCATGGACGACCGCACCAGCGAGGCCTCGATGGAGCGCCGCAAAAAAGAAGGGTATTTTTGATGAGCGCCGTTCTCAAGCAAGCCGCCCCGGTGGCTGACCACCGCGTGACCTCCGAAGGCACGGACCACCGCGCCTTGCGCTTCCTCACCGCCGGCAGCGTCGACGATGGCAAGAGCACGCTGATCGGCCGCTTGCTGTTCGACAGCCAGGCCATCCTGGCCGACCAGCTCAACGCACTGGAACAGCGCGCCGCCGGCGCGCCAGTCGACCTGTCGCTGCTGACCGACGGCCTGGAGGCCGAGCGGGAACAAGGCATCACCATCGACGTGGCCTTCCGCTACTTCGCCACGCGATCGCGCAAGTTCATCATCGCCGACGCGCCGGGGCATGAGCAGTACACCCGCAACATGGTCACCGCCGCGGCCGGCAGCGACGCCGCCGTGGTGCTGGTCGACATCACCAAACTCGACATTGGCAAGGGCGGGCAACACCCGCCGGTGCAGCTGCTGCCGCAAACCCGCCGGCACGCGCTGCTGGCGCACCTGCTGCGGGTGCCCAGCATCGTGTTCGCGGTGAACAAGCTGGATGCGGTGGCCGATCCGCAAGCCGCCTTCGAGGCCACCCGCGCCGCGCTGCTGGCCTTTGTGGCCGAGGCCGGCATCACCGGGCTGGCCGGCATCCTGCCGGTCAGTGCGCTGCGCGGCGACAACGTCACGCTGCCGCTGAACGCCCCCTGGTACGACGGCCCCAGCCTGCTGCAACTGCTGGAGCGCCTGCCCACCACGCAGGAGCGCACCGAAGGCGCGCTGCTGCAGCCGGTGCAGTACGTGGCGCGCGACGCGGGTGACGACGCCAAGGGCGCCGGGCACCTGCCGCGCGTGTTCTGGGGCCGCATCGCCCATGGCAGCGTGCGCGCCGGCGATGCGGTGCAGGTGTTCCCCAGCGGCGAGCGCGCGGTGGTGGCCGAGGTGCGCCGCGCCGGCAGCACCGTGGCCGCCGCGTTGGCCGGTGAATCGGCCGGCATCGTGCTGGATCGCCAGCTCGACATCTCGCGCGGCGACTGGATCGCCAGCCCCGGTGGCCTGCGGCCGGTGCAGCGCTTCACCGCCACGCTGGCCTGGCTGGACACCGAGCCGGCCACCGTCGGCCGCAAGTACTGGGTGCGCCACGGCAACCGCTGGGTGCAGGCGCGCCTGTCGGCCATCGAGCACCAGATCGACATCCACAGCCTGGCGCCCGTGGACGCCCACGCGCTGACCGTCAACCAGATCGGCCAGGTGGTGATCGAGCTGCAGCAGGCCCTGCCGCTGGAGCCCTACGCCGACAACCGCGTGGGCGGCGCGCTGATCGTCGTCGACCCCGCCACCCACCGCACCAGCGGCGCCCTGCTGGTACGCTCTGCCGGTTGAAACCGCCGTTGCCGTTGCAACCCATCGCCCCATGGCCGAGCCCGTCCGCGTTGTCTTCATCGGCGCCGGCCCCGGTGCGGCCGACCTGATCACCGTGCGCGGCGCGCAGCGGTTGGCACAGGCCCAGGTGGTGCTGTTCGACGCCCTCACCGACCCGGCCCTGCGCGACCTGGCCCCGCAGGCCAGCTGGGTGGACGTGGGCAAGCGCGGTTTCGGCCATGCCACCGGCCAGGCGGCGATCAACGCGCTGCTGGTGCAGGCCGCGCTGGCCCATGACCGGGTGGTGCGACTCAAGGGCGGCGACCCCAGCGTCTTCGGCCGGCTCGAGGAAGAGATGCTGGCGCTGGCCGCCGAAGGCATCCGCTTCGAGGTGGTGCCCGGCATCAGCGCCGCGCTGGCCGCGGCAGCCGACACCCAGCGCCCACTGACCCGGCGCGGCAGCGGCCGCAGTGTGAGCCTGACCACCGCGATGACCCATCTGGGCATCCTGCAGGCCACCCGCACGGCCGACACCGAGGTGTTCTACATGGCCGGCCGCCAGCTCGGCGCGCTGGCGTCGAAGCTGCTGCAGGCCGGCTGGCCCGGAGACACGCCGGTGTGCGTGGTCTCGCGTGCCGGCTGGCCCGATGCGTGCACCACCGACCACACCGTGGCCAGCCTGGCCGAGGCCACCGCGCCGCATGCCGAGCGGCCCGCAGTGGTGACCGTGGGCGCCGGCGCCCAGCCCGTGCAGCCCGATCAACTCGCCGAAGCCCGCGTCAAGACCCCTCCCCTTGAGCGGCATCAAGCCAGTGGCACCACCCCCACCGCATAAAATCGCCCGTTTGCTTTGCAGCCCGTGCCTTGGCAACGGGCTGCAGCCCGAGACCTTCACAACCCACCCTGCCCCATGACCCACGTCGTCCTCGAATCGTGCATCCGCTGCAAGTACACCGACTGTGTCGACGTGTGCCCGGTCGACTGCTTCCGCGAAGGCCCGAACTTCCTGACCATCGACCCCGATGAGTGCATCGACTGCGCGGTGTGCATCCCCGAGTGCCCGGTCAATGCGATCCTGCCCGAGGAAGACGTGCCCAGCGACCAGCTCGCCTTCATCAAGCTCAACGCCGACCTGGCCAAGGGCTGGCCCAGCATCACCAAGCGCAAGGCCCCGTTGCCCGACGCTGATGACTGGAAAGACCGCAAGGACAAGCTCTCCGAGTTGATCCGCTGACGCACGTGCCGAGCGCCGCGCCAAGCGCAGACACCTCCAGCGCCATCGAATGTGACGCGCTGGTCATCGGCGCCGGCCCGGTGGGCCTGTTCCAGGTCTTCCAGCTCGGCCTGCAAGGCATCCACGCCGAGGTGGTGGATGCGCTGCCGGTGCCCGGCGGTCAATGCATCGAGCTGTACGCCGACAAGCCGATCTACGACATCCCCGCGGTGCAGGTGTGCACCGGGCGTGAACTGGTCGATCGGCTGCTGCGGCAGATCGTACCCTTCGCCCCACGTTTTCACCTCGGCCAGGAGGTGTCGGCCTTGGCGCCGCGCGATGATGGTCGTTTCGAGCTGCACACCAGTGCCCGTCAGGCCTTCATCGCCCGCAGCGTGTTCATCGCCGGTGGTGTGGGTGCCTTCCAGCCGCGCCTGCTGAAGGTGGATGGGATTGAGCGCCACCTCGGCCGACAACTCTTCTACCGCCTGCCCCAGCCCGCGCTGCTGGCCGGCCGGCAGGTGCTGGTGGTGGGCGGCGAGGATGCCGCCGTCGATGCCGTGCTGCAAATGGCCGATGCCGTCGATGGCTATACCGAGCAGACGCGCCCGGCCAGCATCACGCTGCTGCACCGCCGCGCCACGCTGACGGCCGAGGCCAGTGCGCTGGCACGACTGCAGGCGCACATCGCCAGCGGCCGTGTGCGCTTCGAAGTGGGGCAGATCCTCGGCATCGAGCAGGCCGACGACGAGCCGCATTCGCTGACCGCCGTGCAGGTGATCGGTGACGACGACGGCACGCGGCGCCTGAGTGCCAACGCGATCGTGGCCTGCCTGGGCGTCAGCCCCAAGCTGGGCCCGATCGCCCAATGGGGCCTGGCGCTGGAGCGCCGCCAGCTGGTGGTAGATGCCACCCACTTCGAGACCAGCACGCCCGGCATCTTTGCGGTGGGCGACGTGGTCACCTACCCGGGCAAGAAGAAGCTGATCCTCTGCGGCTTCCACGAGGCCACGCTGGCCGCGTTTGCCGCCGCCGCGCGCTTGCGGCCCGATCAACCGGTGCTGCTGCAATACACCACCACCAGCCAGCGCCTGCACCAGTTGCTGGGAGTGGCCACGCCCACTAAGGCATGACGGGCCTGATGGCCTGATGCATCGCGGGCCCTTTGGGGCCGTGGGCCGAAGCGGTCGGCCATAATCGCCAACGCTGCGGGTCATCCGATCCTGCAGCACTTCGCTAGGGGTGTTGTACCGCGCAAGCGGTGCGACTGAGACAGTCCCTTTGAACCTGATTGAGGTAATCCTCGCGCAGGGAAGCAGCCTGATTCGGCCCGCGGGTTCTCCGTGCGCATCGTCCAGTGTTTGCCCACCTGCCATCGCATCCGAAGGCACCACGATGGCATTCCGTTCCGCTTCACCGTCCAACCAGCCGCTGCACGCATTGGCCCGCGCCGTGCTGTTGCTGGCCGCCCTGCCCGCAACGGCGCAGACCGCCGGCACGCCGGCCACCCAAACCGTCACCGTGAGCGGCCAGCGCGCCGGCTCGGCCAGCATCGCCGGCTTCGGCGACGTGGCCCTGTCGCGTGCTCCGTTCTCGGCCACGGTGATCGACACCACGCTGCTGCAGGACGCCGGCATCACCGGCATCGGCGACCTCACCCGGCTGGACGCCGGCATCACCGACGCCTACAACGCACCCGGCTACTGGGGCCAACTGGCGGTGCGCGGCTTCACGCTGGACAACCGCTTCAACTACCGCCGCGATGGCCTGCCGATCAACGCCGAGACCGCCATCGCCCAGGGCAACAAGCAGGCGCTGGAGATCCTCAAGGGCACCAGCGGCCTGCAGGCCGGCACCAGCGCGCCGGGCGGGCTGGTGAACCTGGTGATCAAGCGCCCACGCGACGCGGTGACCACTGCCACGCTGGGCTGGGAGCAGGACGGCACGCTGAGCGCCGCGGTCGACCTGGGCCGCCGCAGCGGCGGCTTCGGCTGGCGCCTGAACGCCAGCACCGAGCGGCTGGACCCGCTAACCTACAACAGCCGCGGACACCGCCACCTGCTGGCCGGCGCGATCGAGGCGCAACTGGCGCCCGGCAGCCTGCTGGAGGCCGAACTGGAATGGAGCCAGCAGACGCAGCCCAGCACCCCCGGCTTCAGCCTGCTGGGCAACCGCCTGCCCGATGCCAACACCATCGACCCGCGCATCAACCTGAACAACCAGCCTTGGAGCCTGCCGGTGGTGATGGCCGGCAAGACCGGGTCATTGCGCTTGACGCAGGACCTGGCCCTAGACACCCAGCTGGTGCTGCACGCCATGCGCCAGCGGCTGGACAGCGATGACCGCGTCGCTTTCCCCTTCGGCCTGTACGACCCGCTGACCTACGACTGCGCACCCTGCGACCGCTACGCCGCCGACGGCAGCTTCTCGATCTGGGACTTCCGCAGCGACGGCGAACGCCGCACCAGCGACGCGCTGGATGCGGCCGTCAGCGGCCGCGCCACAGTGGCAGGCATGGCACACCGCTACAGCGCGGGCCTGTTGCTGACACGCTATCGGGCTCGCCTCAACGGCCAGGCCTACAACCTGGTGGGCACCGGCCTCATCAGCGGCCTGAAGCGCGACTCGGTGGCCGATCCCACGCTGTACTACACCAACACCAATCGCGATGAGCGCAGCACCGAACTGCACCTGCAGGACACGATCACGCTGTCGCCGCAATGGCGCCTGTGGGCCGGCCTGCGCCACACCCGTTTGAAGCGCGAGAGTGCGCAGACCGACGGCAGCGAAGCGACCCGCCACGCGCAATCATTCACCACGCCTTGGCTGGCGCTGAGCCATGCCATCGGCGGCAATGATCAGGCCTACCTCAGCTGGGGCGAAGGCATCGAGTCAGAGGTGGTGCCCAATCGCCCGACGCGGTACAGCAACGCCGGCCAGGCGCTGCCAGCACTCAAGAGCCGGCAGATCGAGGCGGGCTACAAGCACAGCGACGATGTGCTGGACTGGCGCATAGCGGCGTTCGACATCCGGCGCCCCGCCAGCAACACCCTGGATGGCGCGCGAGTCATCGATGGCACAGCGCAACACCGCGGCATCGAGGCCGAAGCCGACTGGCGCCTGGGCGCCTGGAACCTGCGCGGCAGTGCGATGGCCCTGCAGGCCCGGCGCGAAGGCTCGCAAGACAACATGCTCAACGGCCGCAGGCCCACCAACGTGCCGGCCGCCAGCCTGAAACTGCAGGCCGCCTACAACCTGGCCGCGGTGCCGGGTCTGGCCCTGCTGGGTTTCGTCACCCACGAGGGCGAGCGCATGGTGCTGCCCGACGAGCGCATCGCCACACCGGGCTGGACCCGCATCGACCTGGCGTTGCGCTATCGACAAACACTGCAGGGCATGCAGGTGGTGTGGCGCGTGGGCATCGACAACCTGGCCGACCGCCGCGCCTGGCAGGAAGCGCCCTATCAGTACGAGCACGCCTACCTGTACCCGCTGGCGCCGCGCACATTGCACGCATCGGCACAGTTCAGTTTTTGACCGCCCCTAAAGAACCAGGCTATACTTCAAGGCTGTATTCCCCGATAGCTCAGTTGGTAGAGCGCCGGACTGTTAATCCGTAGGTCCCTGGTTCGAGCCCAGGTCGGGGAGCCAAGTAATGCAAGAGTCAGCAGGTTAGCGCCTGCTGACTTTTTTGCTTTCTGGGTTCGGCTGGTGCCAGTCTGGTGCCAGTTTTGCGCGCATTGAACCAATGTGCTGTGTGTGACGCTGCCTGTGGTGCCGACGCGCCAGCTCAATCCGCACGCACGACGCGTGTCGCTGCTGTCTTAGGTATGCGGGCGGCCCGGACTCTCGCGTCGGCCGCTGCGCTACCATCACATTGAGTTTGACTTGGCAGCAACGCTGCTCTTTGTTAGCTCAGTGCTAGACCTTGCAAGCGGCCTGGCGCTTTCCCTCCTCGTCTCGGTCAACCTCTCGTTCACCTTCAACCTGGAGATCCTTATGGAAAGCAACCTGCTCACCGTCTTGGAAGCTGTGAAGCTCGAATGCGCATCACTATGGGGGTAAAGCGTCGGGCCGATGGAGCAAGGGATCACTGAAGGCAACGAGCAGTAGTCAAGAGTTGATGCCCCCCACCATTCGACGGCGTTGAGGACCTCCTCAGCGCCGTCTCTCTTTGGCGATCGGCGCGATACACGTGGCCGACACTTTTCCGCCCAAAGTCATCGCCCCCGGGCATAGCTGCAGCGCCTAGAGTTCTCCTCAGACGCAGCCCAGGAGTCGCCTGATGAGCCAGATGCAGACCGAGTCGAAACCGCCCACCGCTGACGTGCAGCCCGCCGTGTTCGTCCGCATGGCTGCCGTCGTGCGAATGACCGGACTCGGCCGATCGACGATCTACCGGCTGATGGCTGAGGACAAGTTCCCGTCGCCGGTCCGGCTCGCCAAGCGCGCCGTCGCGTGGCGCCGCATCGATCTCGAGCAGTGGAGCGCCGGTCGCCCAACGGTGTCGCACTGACACCCTCCCCGCGAGAGAACCCCTCGCAAGTGTTCCGGTCTACGCCGACATCGACAGCTTCATCACGGCGCCGATCAACAGCATCGCGCCAAGCACCTTGCCCCAGCGCCAGGTCGTGAACCAGTAGCGGTGGTTGACCCACAGCGCGCGGTGCAGGCGGCCGAGCGCCAGCATCACGGCGAGCGCCGTGACGAACGGGCCGACCAGGCCCGCCGGCCCCGGCACCTGCCGGATCAGCAGCACCCACATCAACGGCCACACGACCGCATCGACAGCCGCGAGCAAGCGCCGGCCGGGCCAATCAGGCGCGTCCGGCCGGGGTTCGCGAGCAACCAGCAGCCACATGAATCCTCCGACCCGGATCGCGCGGGCGAGTTCACACCGCCCGCACGATCCGTTCAACCTGGCGATCGGCGCAGCGGCTCGGGCAGCCAGCGCGTGCCGGCCAGCCGCGATGCCGCTGCGCTCACCAGCGCATCCTTCTTCATAGCCTCGACATCACCACCGGCCAGACCGGGCCCCGCCTCCTTCAGCGCCGCGATGATCTGCGCCTTCGGCACGTGGTTCAGGTAGGCCTCGGCGGTCGGCTCCCACCAGTCGGCCATGTCCAGACCGAGCGCCGCCGCGATGGCGTTGGCGCTGCCCGCCGCACCCGCGCCCGGCAGCGCGTTGACCGTCAACGCGCCGCACAGCGCGAGCAAGTCGATCAGTTCGCCTTGGGGCAAGCCGATCAGCCACCAGAGCCATTCGCCCTGGTCTTCGGGCAGGCGCGTGTGCCAAGCCTCCTTCGCTTGCTGCACGGCCTGCCATGCCCGGCTGGCCCTGAGGTCGTCGGCCATGGCCTCCAGCGCGAACGCCGACAACTGCGGCGTCACCTGCAACGCCGACGCTTCACGCGGGTAGTCGGCGCCGAAGGTGCGCAGCACGAAGACATGCACCACCGAGGCCAGGGCCACCGCCGTGTTCTGCGCCAGCATCGACTGCAAGGCCATCGTCCTGTGCGCCGCGAGCCGCTTGGTCAGCGCCTCGCTGCAGCCCGGTGCCCGGCGTTCGGGCGCCGCCGACGGCGACGGCGCACCTTCGTCCTCGTCGCACGCGCCTTGGGTGTCGCGATGGTCCATCGCGCCGTTCTGGCGGACGGCACCGGCGATGGCCCTGCGATCTTCGTCGCGCACCAGCCCGCGAATCACCTCAACGTCACCATCGCGGCCGATGGTGACGATGACGCCAGCGTGTGCCTTCTGTTCCGGCGTCCAGGTCTTGAGCGCCTCGTGGATGGCCTTGCGCCGCGCCACGATGTCCTGCTCTTCCAGGTCGATCATCTCGGCTTCGTCGGGCGACCACTCGGGTGCGTCGTCCAGCGCCTGCGCCTGCTGCTCCAGTTCGACAGCGCGCCGTTCCAGCGCATCGAATTCCTGCTGCTCGGCGGCCGTGGGCTTCCGGTTGGCGTGCGCACAGGGCGCGAACTGCCGCAGGACCTGTGAGTCCACGGACAGCCGCGCCTCGACCCACTTCCATCCTTCCTCGCGGACCGTGGCGGCCACCGCCTCCAGCTTCTCGGTCGCCAGCCGCTCCAGCAGTGCCGGATCCGACAGGAAGCGGCTCTGCTCGTCGTCGAAAAGATCGCGCCGCACGACACCGCCTGCGGCCTCGTAAACCTCGATCCCTACGAAGCGCACCAGCGCGCTGCCCGCAGCCTCGACCTCGCCGACCGTCAGCCGCCGCCGCAGCGCGGCCGGCGTCTTGTCCCACGGCTGCGCGTCGAACCAGGTGCGCTCCTGAACCGCGTGGTCGGCACTCAGCGTCAGCGCCATCAGCTGGTCCAGGTTGATGCCGTCCTCGCGGTACAGCGCCAGCAGTTTCGGCGACTGGTTGGCGACAATTACCCTGGCCGGTTGACGACAACTATCTTGGCCGGTTGAAGGCCGCATCCGGGCTGGTCCGGGAGGCGG
>Ga0155495_1006_pt4 | contig 41164 bp, 41 predicted proteins | sample RifCSPhighO2_12_FD_107153 | JGI IMG/M metagenome (GOLD analysis project Ga0155495, IMG submission 107153) | Burkholderiales bacterium RIFCSPHIGHO2_12_FULL_69_20
CACCGCCACCGCCACGTTGACCCAGAACAGCCAGACGAAGTGCCGCTCGGCCAGCCAGCCGCTGGTCGACAGCGACAGCACGAAGGCCAGCACCAGCGCGGCACCCACCACCGCCACGACCGAGACCAGCAGGGCCCAGCGCGTGCTCTTGGTCATTCCACGCGCAGGCTGCGCTCGACGCTCAGCTTCCAGTCGCCGCCCAGGTCGATCTGCATCGGCTGGGGCAACTGGCTGTTGTCGAGCTTGAAGCTGAATTCGACGTAATAGCGCTCGCCGGGCTCGATCTTGTCGAGCGCCAGCAGGTGCCAGCCGCTGACCCGCGTGAGCGGCGCCAGCGCCTCCGACAGGCTGTCGTAGCCCTGCGACAGCCCGCCCAGGCTGAGCCGCCAGCTGGCCGTCAGCGGCTGGTAGGCCAGGCGCCAGGTGCGGATGGCGCGGCCCATGCGCTCATCGCGCCAGTACCAGCGGTTGCGGTAGACGGCGGCCTGGGCGTTGAAGTACAGCGGCACACCGCGGTGCAGCGCGTCCTCGATGGCGGCACCCAGGCTCAGCCGGGTGCTGAAGTCGAGCACCAGCTCGCCGTCGCGCCGTTCGAGCTTGAGCTGCTTGAGCTCGACCGCCTGGGCCCATGCCGGCGTGGCCAGCACGCTCAGCCCCCACAGCAGCGCCAGCAGGCACCAGCGGCCGGTGCGGAGGGCGATGCGCGGCAGCAGCAGGTGCATCAACTCGCGGCGCATCGGCGGCACAGGCTCAAGGTTTGTGGATCAGTGCGTAGTAGAAGCCGTCGCCGGTGAAGGCTTCGACGGGAGAGGACGGATTGTCCGGCACACCCAGCAGATGGCCGGGTGATGCCGCCGACAGCCGGGGTTGCTGGGCGGCATGGCGTTGCAAAAAAGCGTCGATCTGCTGCTGGCCCTCGGCCTTGAAGATCGAGCAGGTGGCATACAGCAGCCGCCCGCCCGGGGCCAGCAGCGGCCACAGCGCGTCGAGCAATTCGCGCTGCACGGCGGCCAGCGCGGCCACGTCGTCGGCGCGGCGCAGCCAGCGCACGTCGGGGTGGCGGCGCACGATGCCCGAGGCGGTGCAGGGCGCGTCGAGCAGGATGGCGTCGAACGGCCGGCCGTCCCACCACGACGCCACCTGGCGGGCGTCGGCGGCCAACAGACGCACCGTGCCGCCGCCGGGCGTGGCCGGCAGCTGCAGGCGGTTGAGCGTCTCCTGCACCCGCGCCAGGCGGCGCGCATCGCTGTCCAGCGCCAGCAGGTCGAGGTCGGCACGCTCCAGCAGGTGGGCGGTCTTGCCGCCCGGCGCGGCGCAGGCGTCGAGCATCCGGGCGCCTGCCGCCAGCGCAGGCAGTGCGCCGGGCTGGTCGCCGCCCAGCAGCAGCGGCGCGGCACGCTGGGCCGACAGGTCCTGCACCGACACGTCGCCCTCGGCAAAGCCGGGCAGCTGGTGCACCGCGCAGGGTTGATCGAGCACCAGCGCCTGGCCGCCCAGCGCCGGGTCGTCCACCCGGGTGGCGCCGCGGCCCACGGCCAGCAGCCGCTGCTGGTAATCGGCCGCCGTGCCGCGCCGGGCGTTGACCCGCAGCACCATCGGCGCATGGTGATTGGCCGCGGCCATCAGCGCGTCGGCCTGGGCCGGCCAATCCTGGCGCAGCCGCTCGATCCACCACAGCGGGTGGTTGTGCGCGGCCACCGGCTGGCGCTGCACTTCGGCCACCAGCGCCGCACGCTCGCGCAGGAAGCGCCGCAACACCGCGTTGACGAACTTGGCCGCCGCCGGCGTGCGCGCACGTGCCGCGGTGACCGCCTGGTCGACCAGCGTGTGCTCGGCATACGGTGGTGGCGATTCACCCGGCCACAGCAGCGCCAGCGCGGTGACCAGCAGCGCATCCACCGCCGGTGGCGGCGCCTTGGGCGCCATCAGCGCACGCGCCGCCATCGCGCCCCCCAGCAAGCGCAGCACGGTGAAGCTGAGCGCCTGCGTGCCGCCGCGCAACTCGGCCGGGCAGGCGACCAGCACCTCGGTGAGCGAGCGGCCGGCACGCACCGCAGCCACCGCATCGGCCGTCTGGCCGAGCAGGCGGTGCAGCGGGGGCGAGGCGGCTTGTATCGGCATCGAGTCAGTCTATCCCCTGCCCTGCACGGCCTCGGGGGTTGCCAGCACAATGCAGGCCTCCAGCCGCTTGCCACCACCCGCCCATGCCGGAACAGACTCCCCTCTCCCTGAGCGAAGACGACCTCGCCCGTCTCAGTGCCAGTGAACGCATCCGCTACCGGCTGGTGGGGGCGAACTGCCGCTACCACGCCAACGACAACATCGCCGAGCACATCCGCCCGGGCGAGATCGACGAGCTGAAGGCCGAGGTGCAGCAGCACCTGCAGCAGGTGCTGCAGTCGCTGGTGATCGACACCGACAGCGACCACAACACCCACGAGACCGCCAAGCGGGTGGCCAAGATGTTCATCGAGGAGGTGTTCCGCGGCCGCTACGTGGCGATGCCCGCGGTGACCGAATTCCCGAACTTCTCGCGCCTGAACGAGCTGATGATCGTCGGCCCGATCACCGTGCGCAGCGCCTGCTCGCACCACCTGTGCCCGATCCTGGGCCGCATCTGGATCGGCATCCTGCCCAACGAGCACTCCAACCTGATCGGCCTGAGCAAGTACGCGCGGGTGTGCGACTGGGTGATGAGCCGCCCGCAGATCCAGGAAGAAGCGGTGGTGATGCTGGCCGACGCACTGCAAGACCGCGTCAAGCCCGACGGCCTGGCGCTGGTGATGGAGGCCGACCACTTCTGCATGCACTGGCGCGGCGTGAAGGACGACGACACCGCGATGACCAACAGCGTGATGCGCGGCGCCTTCCTGAAAGACCCCAACCTGCGGCGCGAATTTCTCTCGCTGCTGTCGAAGAAGAACGCGGCCTGAGCGGCCAGACCCGAAGCGGAGTGAAGAACATGCTGGTACGACTGATGTACGCGAGCCGCGTGGCGCCCGGGGTGGACCATGACGCGCTGCACACCATCCTGCGCCAATGCAAGGACAACAACCCGGCACAGGGCATCACCGGCCTGCTGTGCTACTGCAGCACCAGCGGCATCTTCATGCAGGCGCTGGAAGGCGGGCGCAGCGCAGTGAACCAGCTCTACAACAAGATCGCCGCCGACCAGCGCCACAGCGCGGTCGAACTGCTCAGCTACGAGGAGATCGGCGAGCGCCACTTCGCCAGCTGGGCGATGGGCCAGGTGAACATGTCGCGGCTGAACCCGGCGCTGCTGCTGAAGTACTCGGCCATGCCCGCGCTCGACCCTTACTCGGTGTCGGGCAAGGTCTCGATGGCGATGTTCGACGAGCTGGTGGCCACCGCGTCGGTGATGGGCGAACGCGGCTGAAAGCCGCCCGTCAGAGCCGCCCCGCCTGGCCGAAGCGCAACAACGCACCGAGCAGGCGCGTGGGGAACTGCGCCGTGGCGGCGTTGTAGGCGCTGCCCGCGTCGTTGAACAGCTGGCGCGCGAAGGCCATTTGCGGCGGCGCGTTGCGCAGGCCCTGCAGCGCGGCGGCCACGGCCTCGTCACCCAGCAGCGCCGGGCGCTGTTCGGCCAGCGCCACCAGCCGCACCAGCACCGCGGACAGCACCGCATCGGCCTTGCCCAGATCGGCCACCGCATCGGTGGCCAACGGCGCACGGCGCACCGCATCGGCCGCCGCCTGCACCTGCGCCAGCGCGCCGGCCACCGCCTCGACGGCGGCCGCTTCGCTGGCCAGCGGCTCGGCCACCCTGGGCAGCAGTGCGCCCAGCGCCTGGGCGCGGGTCTGCAGCGCCGCGTCCACCTGCGTCCACGCGGCCAGCACGGCGGCCTTCAGCGCCGTCACCCGGTTGTGCGCGCCCAGCATCCACAGGCCCAGCACCAGCAGCGCCACCAACCAGCCGAGGTTGGCGCTGTTCATGTCCCGTTGGGCCGCCCGGCCTGCCAGGCCTGATGGCCCGTGCGCCGCAGCGCACAGGCCGGGCAGTGGCCACAGCCATGGCCCCAGGCGTGAAGCGCACCGCGCTCACCCAGGTAGCAGGTGTGGGTGTGTTCGACGATCAGTTGATTGAGCGTTTCGCCGCCCAGTTGCTGGGTCAGCGCCCAGGTCTGCGCCTTGCTCAGCCACATCAGCGGCGTCTCCACCACCATCGGCGCATCCAGCCCCAGCGACAAGGCCACCTGCATCGCCTTCAGGGTGTTGTCGCGGCAGTCGGGGTAGCCCGAGTAATCGGTCTCGCACATGCCGCCCACCAGCACGCTGGCGCCGCGCCGGTAGGCCAGCGCCGCGGCGAAGCTGAAGAACAGCAGGTTGCGGCCCGGCACGAAGGTGTTGGGCAGGCCATTGGCCTCGAAGGCGATGGCACGCTCGCGGGTCAGCGCGGTGTCGCTGATCTGGCCCAGCAGCTGCAGGTCGAGCAGGTGGTCGTCGCCCAGTCGATCGGCCCAATGCGGAAACGCAGCGGCCAGTTCACGCCGCACCACGGGCCGGCAATCCAGCTCGATGCGGTGGCGCTGGCCGTAGTCGAAGCCCACGGTCTCGACCCGGGCGTAGCGCGCCAGCGCCCAGGCCAGGCAGGCGGTGGAATCCTGCCCGCCGGAGAAGAGGACGATCGCCGTGCGCGGATCGCTCACCCCCTGACCTCGCCTTGGCCCAGGACCACCCATTTCAGTGAAGTCAGCCCCTCCAGCCCCACCGGCCCGCGGGCGTGGAACTTGTCGGTGGAGATGCCGATCTCGGCGCCCAGCCCGTACTCGAAGCCATCGGCAAAGCGGGTGCTGGCATTGACCATCACGCTGGCCGAATCCACCTCGCGCAGAAAGCGCATCGCGTTCGGATGATTCGTGGTGAGGATCGCGTCGGTGTGGTGCGAGCCGTGGCGGTTGATGTGCGCCATCGCCTCGTCCAGGCTGGCCACGGTCTTGACGCTGATGATGGGCGCCAGGTATTCCTCGGCCCAATCGGCCTCGGTGGCATCGGCCAGCCGGGCATCGGGCACCTCGGCCAGGATCGCGCGGGAGGCCGGGCAGCAGCGCATCTCGACCCCCTTGGCGGCGAAGATCGCGCCGATGCGCGGCAGGAAGGCCTGCGCCTGCCGCTCATGCACCAGCAGCGACTCGGCCGCGTTGCAGGGGCTGTACTTCTGCGTCTTGGCGTTGTCGGTGACCACCAGCGCCTGATCCAGGTCGACCTCGGCATCGATATAGACATGGCAGTTGCCGTCCAGGTGCTTGATCACCGGCACCTTGGCTTCGGCGCTGATGCGCTCGATCAGGCCCTTGCCGCCGCGCGGGATGATCACGTCCACGTACTCGGGCATGGTGATCAGCCGGCCCACGGCAGCGCGGTCGGTGGTCTCCACCAGTTGCACGGCCTCGGCCGGCAGGCCGGCCTCGACCAGCGCGGCCTGCACCAGCCGCCAGAGCGCCAGGTTGCTGTGCAGCGCCTCGCTGCCGCCGCGCAGGATGGCCGCGTTGCCGCTCTTGATGGCCAGGCTGGCGGCCTCGATGGTCACGTTGGGCCGGCTCTCGTAGATCATGCCGAACACGCCCAGCGGCACCCGCATCTGGCCCACACTGATGCCCGAGGGCCGGCGCTTGACGCCGCTGATCTCACCCACCGGATCGGGCATGCCGGCCAGTTGCTCACAGCCCTCGGCCACGGTGGCGATGACCGCCGGCGTGAGCTTGAGGCGATCGACCAGCGGCGCGGCCAGGCCGGCCGAGCGGGCGGCGGCCAGGTCCAGCTCGTTGGCCTGCGCCAGCGCGTGCGGGGCCTCGCGCAACTGCCGGGCCAGCGCACGCAGCGCCTGGTTCTTGGCCGCCGTGCTGGCGGCCGCCATGGTGGTGGCCGCGGCGCGCGCGGCCGCGCCCACCTGGGCCATGTACGCGGGGATGTCGATCGGGTTCATGCGGCGATTTTCCCAGAACGGGTGGCTCTGCGTCGGGGCCACCGGTGGCGGGGTACAAAATGGGCGTCGACGCACCCCCTGGAAGGCACCCATGTCCCTGCGACCCCTGTTGATTGCGCTGCTGGCCGCGGTCGGTTGGCTGACCGGCTGCGACGAGCAGCGCGCCCAGAAGCTGGAGGAAGGCGTGTCCACCGAGGCCGACGTGCGCAAGCAGTTCGGCGAGCCGGTGCAGATCATCGAGCGCGCCGACGGCAGCAAGCTGCTGGCCTACCCGCGCCAGCCCGAGGGCTGGACGAATGTCGAAATCGTGATCGGTGCCGACGGCAAGATGGCCTCGCTGCGCCAGTTGCTGACCCCCGCCAACTTCGCCAAGGTGCAGCCCGGTCAATCGCAGGACGAGGTGCGCCAGCTGCTGGGGCGGCACGCCCGTGTGCTGAGTTATGCCACCCAGCCGGGCGAAGAGGTGTGGCGCTGGCAGTTCATGAGCGGGCAGGACAAGAAGGTCTTCGACGTCAGGTTCGACCGCGCGGGCCGGGTGCTGTCCTCGGGCATCGCCGACGATGAGCGGCAGACGATGCCGGGCGGCTGAGCACGCGCCCCCGGGGGCATCAATCCAGCAGCGCCAGCACCGCCAGCCACAGCGGCGCGGTGAGCACGAAGCCCATCGTCGAGACCACGATCGCGGTGGTGGTCTCGGCCTCGTGCGAGCGGTAGCGCTGGGCAAAGATCAGCGCGTTGCTGCCGGTGGGCAGCGCGGCCATCATCACCGCCACCTGCAGCGGCAGGCCGCTCAAGCCCAGCCCCCAGCGCGCCGCCACCAGCACCAGCGCCGGCAGCGCCAGCAGCTTGAGCACGCTGATCAGCAGTGCCGGGCGCACGGCGCCCGCCACCCGGGTGTAGGCCAGCGAGATGCCGATCAGCACCAGGCACAGCGGCGCCACCGCGGTGCCCAGCAGCTGCAGGGACTCGTCGACCGGGCCGGGCAGCGGCAGGCCGCCGGCGTTCCAGGCCAGGCCCATCAGCACCGGCAGCACCACCGGGTGGATGATGGTGTTGCGCACGGTGCTGCGCAGCGTGCGCAGCAGGCTGGCGGTGGCGTCGTGCACCGCGCGTTCACGCGCCAGGTCCAGCTCGACCAGCGCGGTCAGCACCGACAGCAGGATCAGCGCGTGCAGGCTGACCAGCGCGATGTGGATGCCCAGCCCGGCCTCGCCGAACAGCGCCGCCGACAGCGGAATGCCGATCTGCACCGTGTTGCCGAAGACCACCGCGATCGCGCGCGACGCCGGCTGCGCCGCGGCCACCTCGCCGGCCGCCAGATCCGCCGCGCGCTGACCGCGCCGCGCCAGGCGCGCGCCGCCGTAGACCATCAGCAGCATCACCACCACCGGCACGAAGTAGGCGATCACCGTCGCCCAGGGCATGCGTGACAGGTCGAGCCGCGCGGTGGTGCGAAACAGCAGCGCCGGCACGAAGATGAAGAAGGCCGCGTTGCCCAGCAGCCGCGCCGGATCGCTGCCGCCGTGGGCCTCGCCCAACCAGCGCCGCTTGCCGGCGAACCAGCCCACCGCCACCGCGATGAAGATGGCCAGCAGCTTGTGGAAGACGATCAGCGACATGGGGGACTGCCCCGGCCCGATGCCCGGGCCGCGGGGCTCAGGGGCACAGCACCCGGTCCAGCCAGGTGGCCACCGCGCGCTCGGGCAGCGCCACCTGCACCTGCTTGCGGCGCGAGGCCTCGCCGCGCAGCAGCGTCAGGTCGCGCTTGGGGCAGCGCAGCTCGTCGGCCAACCAGGTCAGCAGCGCCGCATTGGCCTTGCCGTCGACCGGCGGCGCGGCCAGGCGCACGCGCAGCGCGCCGTCGTGCAGGCCGTCGATGCCGGTGCGCTTGGCGCCGGGCTGCACGCTCAGGTCGAGCACGCAGTGCTCGCCCGCGGCGCGCAGGCAAGGCCAGCCGGGCGTCATGCCGCCTTCTTGCGCGCCGCCGCCTTCTTGGCGGGCGCGGCCTTCTTGGCCGGCGCCGCAGCCGCGGTCTTGGCGGCGGCGGTCTTGCGCGCCGGGATCACCTTGCCATCACCGCGCGGGGCGAACTCGAAGCCCACCTTGCCCTCCTTCTCGTCCCACACCAGCATGGCCTTGAACTTGCGCTTGGTGCGGTTGCTGACGAAGCCGTCGAGCAGGTCGGTCTTGCCGGTGGCCAGCAGCTTGGTCACCTGCTCGTGGCTGACCGGCTGGGTCAGGATGATCTTGCCGGTCTTGAAGTCGCAGGTGACGGGCGCGCTCACCGCATGCTCGCAGGCGTAGTTGCTGCCATGCTCGTAGACATGGCCCTTGCACTTGGGGCAGGCGCCGAACGAGGGCTGGCCGCTGAAGTCGATCGCCACCGCCTCGCCGTCGGCGCCCTTGGCATCGTCGCCGAAGTCGAACTCCAGCTTCCAGTTGTGGATCTCGTCGTCGCGCACCAGTTTCAGCTCGGCGCTGAAGGGCCAGCCGGCCTTGGAGCGGAAGCCTTCGAGCGGGCCCACCTTGTGCTCACGCAGGAAGGTCTCCACCTCGTGCAGCTCGAAGCTGCGGCCGGCCGGGATCTTGGTCATGCTGAAGCCGCAGCCTTCAGGAACGGAACCCCCAGGCGCCGCTGTCGCGGCACCGCCCCCCGAGGGCGGCCGACCGGCTTGGGACGGCCCGGCGCCGGCCGCACCGGCGGCACCCATGCAAGTGAAGCGGCGGTAGTTCTCCTTGACCACGCCGCCGCAGTTGGGGCAGGGCGCCGCCAGCGTGGCGTAGTCGCCGGGGATGGTGTCGCGGTCGTATTCCTTGGCCTTGCGCACGATGCGCTCGGCCATCGCCGCGATGTCCTTCATGAAGGCCTCGCGGCTGAGCCGGCCATGTTCCATCTCGGCCAGCTGGTGCTCCCAGTTGCCGGTCAGCTCGGGCTTGGTCAGGTCTTCGATGGCCAGGCCGCGCAGCAGCGTCATCAGCTGGAAGGCCTTGGCCGTGGGGCACAGCTCGCGGCCTTCGCGCAGGATGTACTTCTCGGCGATCAGGCCTTCGATCACCTGCGCGCGCGTGGCCGGCGTGCCCAGGCCCTTCTCGGCCATGGCCTCGCGCAACTCGTCGTCGTCGATCAGCTTGCCCGCGCCTTCCATCGCGCTGAGCAAGGTGGCTTCGGTGTAGCGCGCCGGCGGCTTGGTCTTGAGCGCATTCACGCTGATGTGCTCGTTGGCCACTTGCTCGCCGGCCTTCACCGGCACCAGGTTGGCGTCTTCGTCCTGCGCTTCCTTGCCGTAGACGGCCAGCCAGCCCGGGTTGACCAGCACCTTGCCGTTGGTCTGGAAGTGGTGGCTTTCGACGATGGTGATGCGGGTGGTGACCATGAACTCGGCCGCCGGGTAGAACACCGCGATGAAGCGCTTGACCACCAGGTCGTAAAGCTTGGCCTCGATCTCGCTGAGGCTCTTGGGAGCCAGCAGCGTGGGGATGATGGCGAAGTGGTCCGACACCTTGCTGTTGTCGAACACCCGCTTGGTGGGCTTGATGTAACCCTCGGCCAGGCCCTTGCGCGCATGCGGGGCCAGGCTTTTAAGCGGGCCGGGCAGGTCTTCGCTGGCGATCATGCCGAAGGTGTCGCGCACGGTGGCCAGGTAATCCTCGGGCAGGTGGCGTGAGTCGGTCCGCGGGTAGGTCAATACCTTGTGCTTCTCGTACAGCGCCTGGGCGATGCTCAAGGTGGTCTTGGCCGAGAAGCCGAAGCGGCTGTTGGCCTCGCGCTGCAGCGTGGTCAGGTCGTACAGCCCCGGGCAGGTGCTGTTGCTGGGCTTGGCCTCCTCGGTGACGGTGCCGGTCTTGCCCAGCACCGCGTCGGCGATGGCCTGGGCATCGCGCTCATTCCACAGCCGGTCGGCGCGGCGATCCGGGTCTTCGTCCTTCTTGAACTTGGGGTCGAACCACTTGCCTTCGTAGGCGCCGGCCGCAGCGGCGTCGGGGTCGCCGGGCCGCCCCAAGGCCCCGACACCCCCTTGGGGGGCGGACCGGGCATCACCCGGTCCTGGGGGCACCAGGAACCCGGCCTTGATCTCCCAGTAGTCGCGCGAGACATGCTTGCGGATCTTTTCTTCGCGCTCGACCATGATCGACAGCGTGGGCGTCTGCACGCGGCCCACGGTGGTCAGGAAGAAACCGCCGTCACGCGAATTGAAGGCCGTCATCGCCCGCGTGCCGTTGATGCCCACCAGCCAGTCGGCCTCGCTGCGGCTGCGCGCGGCATCGGCCAGGCCCAGCATCTGCTTGTCCGATCGCAGGTGGTCGAAGCCGTCGCGGATCGCCTGCGGCGTCATGCTCTGCAGCCACAGCCGCTGGATGGGTTTGGCCAGCGGCGTCTTCAGGTTGTCGGCATATTGAACGATCAGCCGGAAGATCAGCTCGCCCTCGCGGCCCGCGTCGCAGGCGTTGATTAGCGCGGTGACGTCCTTGCGCTTGACCAGCTTGACCACGGCGTTGAGCCGGCTCTTGGCCTTGTCGATGGGCGCCAGGTCGAAGTGCGGCGGCACCACCGGCAGGTGGGCAAAGCTCCACTTGCCGCGCTTGACGTCGTATTCGTCCGGCGCCTTGATCTCCACCAGATGGCCCACCGCCGAGCTGACGACGTAACGCTCGTTCTCGAAGTGGTCGTCATGCTTGTCGAACTTGCCCGCCACCGGGGTGAGCGCGCGCACGATGTCCTGCGCCACGCTGGGCTTCTCGGCAATGATGAGGGTCTTGCTCATGTGTCTGGTCGTATCCCTTGGACAGGCCCCGCAAGGCCACCATGGCCCGTGCCTACAATCCGCTGCGTTTCGCGCGCGCCTGCACATGTGTACACGCGCGCGCCCATGAATTCACTTTACCCAATGAAAGCCGCCGTGCAAGCCACCGTGAAGAAGGCAGCCCGCCGCCCATCCGCCGATCCGGCTGCGAAGTCGGCCGCGAAGAAGGCCGCGCAGGGGGTGCATCCGGCAGCGCGCCAGGCCGCACGCCACGCGCCGGCCAAGGCCGCGCCCGGCGTCTACCAGGGCCGGTTGGCCGTGCGCGAAAGCGGCGTGCACGGCAAGGGCATGTTCGCACTGGTGCCCATCCGCAAGGACGAGCTGGTGATGGAGTACACCGGCGAGGTGATCCCCTGGTCGGAGGCGGTGCGCCGCCATCCGCACGACCCCAGCCAGCCCGACCACACCTTCTACTTCCACCTCAGCGACGAGCTGGTGATCGACGGCAACGTCAACGGCAACGAGGCGCGCTGGATCAACCACTCGTGCGCGCCCAATGTCGAGGCCGACGACGATTCGGGCCAGGTCTACCTGCTGGCGCTGCGCAACATCAAGCCGGGCGAAGAGTTGTTCTTCGACTACGGCCTGGTGATCGACGAGCGCTACACCCCGGCACTGAAGAAGCGTTTCGAATGCCGCTGCGGCGCCCCCAAGTGCCGCGGCACCATGCTGGCCCGAAAAAAATGACCCCCCCCCGAAGCGCCTTCGGCGCTCCCCCCCGGGGGGGCGGCCCCAGCGGCCCGGCAGAGCCGGCTCCGCGGCGCCCGCTGGGTCGCGCCTGGCTCATGCGTTGTGGGTGGCGCTTGAACGCCGTCGATATCTAAGATGCCCACCAGCCACCACCTGCATTGGGGCGCCGAGGCGCTGTGGCTCGAACTGCAGCCGCTGCTGCCCGGCCTGAGCGTGGAGGTGGTGGCGCGTTTGGGATCGACCAATACCGAGCTGCTGGAGCGCGCCCGGCGCAGCAACACCTTGCGCGGCGCACCACGCACGCCCGAAGGCACCGAGGCCGCGCACCACCCCGGCCGCCGCCAGGCCGACACCCAGCCCTGCCTGCTGGTGGCCGAGCAGCAGACCCACGGCCGCGGCCGCCAGGGCAAGGCCTGGCAGTCGGAGGTCGGCGCGTCGCTCACCTTCTCGCTGTCGCTGCCGTTGGCGCCCGCCGATTGGTCGGGGCTGTCGCTGGCCGTGGGGCTGGCACTGGCCGAGGCGCTCGATCCACCGCAACCGGGGCAGGCGCCGCGGCTGGGCATCAAGTGGCCCAACGACCTGCTGCTGCTCGACGACGGCGGCCACGCGCCGCACATCGGCCGCAAGCTGGGCGGCATCCTGATCGAGACGGTGCAGGTGGGCGATCACCGGCTGGCCGTCATCGGCATCGGCCTGAACCTGCTGCCGCTGCCGCCTGCAGCCGATGCGGTTGATGCCCCTGAAACGCCGGCGATGCCCGCGTTGAACTGGGGTTATGCCTGCCTGCAAGAGCTGCATTACGGCCTGACCGCGCCGGCCGCGCTGGCCCGAGTGGCGGCCCCGCTGGTGCGTGCGCTGCTGGCCTTCGAGCGCGAGGGCTTTGCGCCGCTGCTGGCCCGCTTCGCCCAGCGCGACGTGCTGGGCGGCCGCGAAGTCACCACCACGCTGGCCACGCTGCCGCAAGGCCGTGCCGACGGCGTGGACGCCAGCGGCACCCTGTGGCTGCGCGTGGGCGACCAGCGGGTGTCGGTCAGCAGCGGTGAGGTGAGCCTGCGGCCCGTGCCTGGCACCGCCAGTGCGGCGGGTGCGTCATGTTGAGGCTGTTGGCGCTGGTGCTGGTGCTGGCCAATGCGCTGCTGCTGGCGGCGCAGCTGGGGGTGTTCGAGCCGTTGACCGCTGCCAGCAATGCGCCCCCGCAGCGTGAACCCGAGCGGCTGCAGCGCCAGGTGCACCCCGAGTGGGTGCAGATCCTGTCCGCCGACGCGGCCAGCGCCGCGCTGCGTGCAGCGGCCGCATCGGCCAGCCAGGCCGCCCAGCCCGGCGCCTGCCTCGAAGCCGGCCCGTTTGCCGACACCGAGGCCGAAGCCGCCCAGCGCACGCTGCGCGACGCCGGCATCACCGCGGCCGCCTGGCAGGCGATCCGCACCGAGGACGGCGGCGCCTACATGATCTACATGGGCCGCTACCCCGACCGCGAGTTGCTGCAACGCAAGCAAGCGCAGCTCAAACGGCTGAAGCTGCCGACCGAAGAACTGCGTGACAACGCCGCGCTGCAGCCCGGGCTGAGCCTGGGCCGCTTCAACAGCAAACCCGCCGCCGACGCGGCGCTGGCGCGCATGGTGCAGCGCGGCCTGCGCACGGCCCGGGTGGTGACGCTGCGCCCGGCCCAGGGCCAGACCGTGCTGCGCTTGCCCGCGGCCGACGCCACGCTGCGCGCCCGGCTGGCCGGCCTGAAGATGCCCAGCGGACCGGGTTTCGGTGATTGCGCGGCCGAGGCTTCGGCAGCCGCGGCCAGCCAGCCCGGCGCATCGGCCGCGGCACCGGCGGCGGCGTCGGCAGCTGCGTCCGGCGCGGCACCGGCGGTGGTGCCCGCACCGGTGGCCGCATCAGCGACAGCAGCGGTGGCGGCATCGGCCGCTTCGGCTGCCGACATCCGTCCGCCGGCTGCGCGGTCAGCCACCGCGTCGCGCTGAATCCACCTGGGTTTCAGGGGCTCGCGCTTGAATGAGCGCTGATGGCTTGACGGCGGAATTCGGAGTCGGTTGGGTGTTCAAGCGGGTGCGCGGCAAAGGCGCGTCCGGGCAGGCCGTGGCGCTTCACTGCAGCGGTCGCCGCTGCGCGCGAGACCGCAAGCCCTGTGCTCCTCGGCGCCGCAGAGGCGCGCCACGGCCTGCCCGGACGCGCCTTTGCAGTGGCTGTGGTGGTGTTTTCGGCAAACAGCCAGGTCGGTGGCGAGCGGCAGGCGCCGGACGATGTCAATGACCTGACCGGTTCCGCCCGGCCCTTCAGCAACGCGCGCGGACCTCCGCGCCACCGCTCAGCGGCCTGCTGTTCAGCCCACCCGGCGAGCCGGCCACCGGGCCAGCCCCGCAATCGCCAACGTCAGGCCCAGCAGCCAGCCCCCGCCCATCGCGCCGCCACCACCGCTGGCCGTTATGACCACTGGAGCGGGGCTGACGGCAATCGTCTTTGTCACGATGCTTGCAGCGCCCGCTGTGTCGATCACCGTGAGAGTGACCACCACGTCGCCCACACCGGTCAAGGCCAAGGTCGCGGCTCCCTGGTCCGATGCCCCCGTTAGATTGGCCAGTGTGCCGCCACTGGCCACACCCCATTGGTAAGTTTGGATGGACCGACCCGTTGTGGCGGTGGAACCGGTTCCGTCCAAGACCAAGCTCTTGCCGACTGTTGCATCAGCGTTACCCACCAACGCAATTCGCGCCTCCGGCGGAGGAATGCTGGAGACCTTCAAGACAGTGGTTGCCGACTGGGTCGAGCCTGCGCTGTCGGTCACTGTGAGTTGAATCGCCGCAGAGCCCAAACCCATCGACGCGACCGATACCGTAGTGCCGTCGGCCGCGCTCGCGAGTCGGACAAATTCGTCCCCGCTGAGGACGACCCAGCGGTAGGCTGTGAGCGTCCGTCCATTTCCCGCGGTTGAGTTCCGACCGTCAAGGGTGATGGTGGTCCCCAGAAGCGGGGCCGAAGTCGGGGCGAAGATCATGGCCTGGGGCGCGGCCACCACCGATAGTGAGGTTGTGGCCACCGACGTTGCCCCTGCACTGTCGGTCACGGTAAGTCTGAGCGTCACGTTGCCTGCACCGGCAGCAGCAATGCTCACGGCGGCCTGATCGGCAGGTCCTTCGATTCGCGCCGCTGTCGCCCCCGCGATGATTTCCCACGCGTAGCTGGCGATGGTCCGCCCCTCACCAGAACTCGAGTCGCCGGATGTCACCAGGATCGAGGTACCAACGGTGGGGGACAGGGTTGGCGCAGAAACACGCGCGATCGGTGCCGCAATGATCTTCAGGTCGACGCTCGACAAGGCGATCACGCCCGCACTGTCGGTGACTGTCAATTGCACGGTCACCGTGCCTGGGGAAAGCGTTGCAAGCCTGGCGGTGGACAGGCCCGCCGCCCCCGCGATCGCGGCGCGACCAGTCCCCGGCTGCACGGACCACCGGTAGCTTGAGATCGAACGCCCGCTGCCGACAGTCGAACCCGTCGAATCCAGCACGACGTCGTTGCCAAGCGTGGGCATCGTTGTGCTGGCTGCCACCGACGCGACCGGTGCGGCTACGGCCACCAATGTCTGTACTGAACTGCCGATGCTTCCGGCACTGTCAGTTACCGTCAAACGCACGATCGCCGACCCTGCCGAGCGGAATACAAGCGTGGCGGAGCTGCCATCGCTGGCTCCCGTGAATTCGGCCAGATTGGCGCCTGAGGTCAATTCCCATCGATAGGCAACGATGCTGCGGCCACTGGCCACCGACGAGCCAGCAGCATTCAGAAGAATATTTGCGCCAACCGTCGCGCTGTTCGGTGATGCGACAAAGACTGCACTGGGCGGCGGCACAGCGCTCAACACCTTCGCCACCGCCGCACCCGCATCCAGCAAACCCGCGCCGCAGGTGCTGGTGGTGCAGTAACACTCGATCTGGTCGACGCTGCCGGGCGCCGCGCAAGCCACCGTGCCGGGCTCTTGTGCACCGGTGCTGGGAAACACCCGCGCCGTGGCCTGCAGCGTGGTCTTGATCTGCGCCGGCGTCAGCCGCGGGTCGACCGACAGCATCAGCGCCACCGTGCCCGCCACCAGGGGCGAGGCGAAGCTGGTGCCTAGCGTGGCATCGCGGCCGTCGCTGTAGGTGTTGATGCCCGGTGCGGTGCGGCCGGCGTTGACCGTGGTCAGCAGCGGGTAGACGCAGGCGCCGGCGGTCAGCGTCACGCAGTTGCCGGCCGGTGCGGCCAGCGCCACCTCGGGCCCCAGGTTGGAGTAACCCACCTTGCTGCCGGCATGGCGCACGCCCGACACCGCAATCGCGCCCGGGCAGTTGGCCGGCTCGTTGACAGCGCGGCCGGCATCGTTGCCGGCGGCCACCACCACAGCCACGCCGGCCGCCGTGAGCTCGGCCACCGCGTCGCGGTAGCTGGTGCTGCAGGCGCCGCTGGAGCCCAGGCTCAGGTTGATCACCCGCGCCGGGTTCGGGTTGGGCACCGGGTCGCTGCTCAGGCCGGCGGCCCAGCGCATGCCGGCGATGATGTCGTCGTCGAAGCCGCCGCACTTGCCCAGCACCCGCACCGGCAGCACCATCACGTTGCGACCCACGCTGGCCATGCCGATGCCGTTGTCGCTGGCCGCGCCGATCAGCCCGGCCACCTGGGTGCCGTGCCAGCTGCTGGGCTCGGCGCCGCAGCTGTCGGTGCTGACGCTCCAGTCGCCGGGGTCGCTGGCATCGGCATCGCGCCCGCCGCCGTCGTTCGACGCGGTGCTGCGGCTGACGAAGTCGTAGCCCAGCCACAATTTGCTGCTGCCGCCGGACTTGACGAAATCGGGGTGGTCGAAACGCACACCGGTGTCGAGCACCGCCACGGTGATGCTGGCCGCGCCCTCGGTGATGCCCCAGGCACCCACCGCGTTGATGGCCGAGACCAGCGTGGCATCGGGCGCCCGCAGGTACCACTGGCCGGCCGCCGGCGTGATGCTGGTCTGGCCGTCGGCGAAGTACGGGTCGTTGGGGGTCACCGCGCTGATGGTCTTGCGGCGCACCGGCACCGCCCATTCCACCTCGGGGTTGGCGGCCAGGCGGGCCGCCAGCGCGCTCGACGACAGGCCGCGGGCACGCAGGCTTTGCGTGCGCCGGCCCAGCACATGGCCGTCTTCCAGCGCCAGCGTCATCTGCCGGCCCAGCCGGGCGGCGTGGCGCGGCGCGCCGGCGGCATCTCGCGCCAGCACACTGCCGTTGCGGTACTTGACGATCACCCGGGCGTTGTCGGGATCTTCGGCGGCTGCGGCCACCGCCAGACGTCGCAGGCCGCGGGCCTCGGCCGCCGTGGCGTCACCGGGGCTCAGCCCGGGCACCGCCAGCGCCAGCAGCCAAGCCACCGCCAAGGCGCTGCGGCCCAGCCCTTGCATCCATCGTGCAGCCATCACGTCCCCACCAAGCACAAGGCCGGGATGCTATCCCGGCCTTGTGAAGGAGGATGAAGCGAGATCAGGCGATCACACGCACCATTTCAAGCACCTTGTTCGAGTAGCCCCACTCGTTGTCGTACCAGGCGATGACCTTGACGAAGGTCTTGTCCAGCGCGATGCCGGCCTCGGCGTCGAAGACGCTGGTCATGGCCTCGCCGCGGAAGTCGGTGGAAACCACCTTGTCCTCGGTGTAGCCCAGCACGCCCTTCATCGCACCCTCGCTGGCGGTCTTCATCGCCGCGCAGATCTCGGCGTAGGTGGCGTCCTTTTCCAGCTCCACCACCAGGTCGACCACCGACACGTCACTGGTGGGCACGCGGAACGACATGCCGGTCAGCTTCTTGTTCAGCTCGGGGATCACCACGCCCACCGCCTTGGCCGCGCCGGTGCTGCTGGGGATGATGTTCTCCAGGATGCCGCGGCCGCCTCGCCAATCTTTGTTGCTGGGGCCGTCCACCGTCTTCTGGGTGGCGGTGGCGGCGTGCACCGTGGTCATCAGGCCGCGCTTGATGCCGAAGCTGTCGTTGAGCACCTTGGCCACCGGGGCCAGGCAGTTGGTGGTGCAGCTGGCGTTGCTGATGATGGCCTGGCCGGCGTAGGTCTTGTGATTGACGCCGTAGACGAACATCGGCGTGTCGTCCTTGCTGGGCGCCGAGAAGACCACCTTGCGGGCGCCAGCGGCCAGGTGCTTTTCGCCTGCGTCCTTGGTCAGGAACAGGCCGGTGGCCTCGACCACGATGTCGGCGCCGATTTCGCCCCACTTCAGCTCGGCCGGATCTTTCACCGCGGTCAGGCGGATCTTCTTGCCGTTGACGATCAACGTGTTGCCGTCCACCGACACCTCGCCCTTGAAACGGCCGTGCACGCTGTCGTACTTCAGCATGTAGGCCAGGTAGTCGGGCTCCAGCAGGTCGTTGATGCCGACGACCTCGATGTCGGAAAAGTTCTGCACGGCGGCACGGAACACCATGCGCCCGATGCGGCCGAAGCCGTTGATACCGATCTTGATGGTCATGGCAGTCAATCTCCAGGGGTTGAAAGAAATCGAAAAGGGCCGAACAGCGTTACTTGCCCAGCACCCGGCGCACGGTGTTGGCCAGGTCGTCGGCAGTCAGGCCGAAGTGCTTGAACAGCGCTGGCGCCGGGGCGCTCTCGCCGTAGCTGTCGATGCCCAACACGGCGGCGCAGCCGTACTTCCACCAGCCGTCGGTCACGCCGGCCTCGATGGCGATGCGCGGCAGCTTGGCCGGCAGCACGCTGGCCTTGTAGGCCACGCTCTGGCGGTCGAACACGTTGGTGCTGGGCATCGAGACCACCCGCACCGCGATCTTCAGCTTGCCCAGCGCGGCCTGCGCATGCAGCGCCAGTTGCACCTCGCTGCCGGTGGCGATGATCACCGCCTGCGCGGCCTTGCTCAGGCCCACTTCGCTGGGCTCGGCCAGCACGTAGCCGCCCTTGGCGATCGCGTCGAGCCCCGAAGCATCGGGCGCGACGTCTGACGACGCCTTGGGCGCATACGGCAGGTTCTGCCGGCTCAGCAGCAGCGCGCTGGGGCGGCTGCGGTTCTGGATGGCGCAGGCCCAGGCCACCGTGGTCTCGGCGGTATCGGCCGGGCGCCACACGTCCAGGCCGGGGATCAGCCGCAGGCTGGCGGCATGCTCCACGCTCTGGTGGGTGGGGCCGTCCTCGCCCAGGCCGATGCTGTCGTGGGTGAAGACGTGAATCACCCGCGCCTTCATCAGCGCGGCCATGCGGATGGCGTTGCGGCTGTAGTCGCTGAAGGTCAGGAAGGTACCGCCATAGGGGATGAAGCCGCCGTGCAGCGCCACGCCGTTCATGATGGCGGCCATGCCGAATTCACGCACGCCGTAGTTGATGTGGCGCCCGCCGTTGGGCTTGCCCGTGTCGTCGAAGCGCAGCGCCGGCGTGTGGCTGGTATTGGTCAGGTTCGAGCCGGTCAGGTCGGCCGATCCGCCCAGCAACTCGGGCAGCGCGCCGGTGAAAGCTTCCAGCGCGATCTGGCTGGCCTTGCGGCTGGCCACGGTCTCGGCCTTGGTGTGGGCGGCCACGGCGGCGTCCACCGCGGCTTGGGCAAAGCCGGCGGGCAGGTCGCCGCTCATGCGGCGCGCCAGCTCGGTGGCCAACGCGGGGTGCTTGGCCTTGTACTTCTCGAAGGCCTTGACCCATTGGGTCTCGGCCGCGTCACCGGCACGTTTGGCGTCCCAGGCGGCGTAGGCGGCCTCGGGGATCACGAAGGGCTCGCTGGTCCAGCCCAGGGCCTCGCGGGTGAGCTTGATCTCCTCGGCGCCCAGCGCCTCGCCGTGGGCCTTGGCGGTGCCGCCGCGGTTGGGCGAGCCCTTGCCGATGGTGGTCTTGCAGATGATCAACGTGGGCCGGCTGGCTTCAGCCTTGGCCTGGCTGATGGCCGCATCCACCGCCGCCACGTCGTGGCCGTCGATCGGGCCGATCACGTTCCAGGCATAGGCCTCGAAGCGCTTGGCCACGTCATCGATGAACCAGGGCTTGACCTGCCCGTCGATCGAGATGCCGTTGTCGTCGTACAGCGCGATCAGCTTGTTGAGCTTCCAGGCGCCGGCCAGCGCGCAGGCCTCGTGGCTGATGCCCTCCATCAGGCAGCCGTCGCCCAGGAAGGCGTAGGTGCGGTGGTCGACCACGCTGTGGCCGGGGCGGTTGAACTCGGCGCCGAGCAGCTTCTCGGCCAGCGCCATGCCCACCGCGTTGCTGATGCCCTGGCCCAGCGGGCCGGTGGTGGTTTCCACGCCGGGCGTGACGCCCACCTCGGGGTGGCCCGGGGTCAAGCTGTGCAGCTTGCGGAAATTGCGCAGCTCGCTCATCGGCAGCGCGTAGCCGCTGAGGTGCAGCAGCGCGTAGATCAGCATCGAGCCATGACCGTTGCTGAGCACGAAGCGGTCGCGGTCGGCCCAGTGCGGGTTGGCCGGGTTGTGCCTGAGGTGCCGGCCCCACAGCGCCACCGCGATGTCGGCCATGCCCATCGGCGCGCCCGGATGGCCCGAGTTGGCCTCTTGCACCGCGTCCATCGCCAGCGCGCGGATCGCGTTGGCCATCAGCGCCGTTTGGGAGGGCTTGTCTAGTTTCTTCGAGGAGGCCATGCGCTGCGCCCTGGCGGGCGTTGAAGGTGGAGGAGGGGCGGGAAACCACGGATTTTAGCCGCCCGCCGCCGCCGCCGCGGGGTGTTGACAGAGCTGTCGCACCGGCACGGGCCTTGATCTTTCGCAAGGTGCAAGTCAGGGCGCGGGATCAATCTCGTGGCATCCCGAACCAACGAGCATCACCATGCGCCACCTTGCCATCGACACCATCCACGACGAACACCAGGCCCTGGCCGCGATGCTGCGATCGATGAGCCTGATGGTGTCGCAAGCCCAGCGCGATGGCCATGCGCCCGACTTCGACGTGCTGCGCTCGATGCTGTTCTACGTCGATGAATTCCCCGAGCGGCTGCACCACCCGAAGGAGAGTGAGTTGCTGTTTCCGCGCGTGCGCGAGCGCTGCCCCGAGCTGGCCGCCACGCTGGACCGGCTGGATGCCGACCACGCCCGCGGCGAGGCCGCGATCCGCGAGCTTGAGCATGCGCTGCTGGCCTACGAGGTGCTGGGCTACACGCGCCAGCAGGCCTTCATCGACGCGCTGGATCGTTATATCGATGGCTACCTGCACCACATGGCGGCCGAAGAAACCGAGGTGCTGCCGGCGGCGATCAAGCACCTGACACCGGCCGACTGGGCGGTGCTGGACGCCGCCTTCGCCGCCAACCGCGACCCGCTGACCGGCTTCGACGCCGACGACGTGTTCAAGCCGCTGTTCCAGAAGATCGTGATGACAGCGCCGGCGCCGATCGGGCTGGGGTAAGGCCGGGCCAGACCGGGCGCGGGCCCTAAACTCCCGCCCCGATGAGCACCGCCCCTCTCCCTGCCTTGATCCTGGCCGCCGGACGCGGTGAACGGATGCGCCCGCTGACCGATGCCACGCCCAAGCCGCTGCTGCCGGTGGCCGGCCGGCCGATGATCGAATGGCACCTGCTGGCGCTGGCCACTGCGGGCGTGCGGCAGGTGGTGATCAACACCGCCTGGCTGGAAGACCGGTATCCCGCCGCGCTGGGCGACGGCAGCCGCTTCGGGCTGGTGATCCATTACTCGATGGAAGGGCGCGACCACGGCGGCGCGCTCGAGACCGCCGGCGGCATCAGCAAGGCCTTGCCGCTGCTGGGCGACTGCTTCTGGCTGGTGTCGGGCGACATCGTGGCGCCAGGCTTCCCTTTCGATGCCACCACCGCGCAGCACTTTGCCGCGGGCACCGACGACGCCCACCTGTGGCTGGTGCCCAACCCCGACTTTCACGCCGCCGGCGACTTTGCCTTGTCGGGCGACCGCGTGCAGCACCCGCCCACCGGCCAGCCGCGGCCGCTGACCTATGCCAACCTGGCGCTGGTGCGGCGCACGCTGGTGGCCGGCATCACACCCGGGCAGCGCGCGGCGCTGGGCCCCTGCCTGTTTGCCAGCGCCGACGCCGGCCGGCTGGGCGGCGAGCGGCTGGCCGGCGCCTGGCACAACCTGGGCACGCCGGCACAGCTGGCGGCGGTGAATGCGCAGCTGGGCGCGGCCGACTTTGCGCCCGTGCCGCGACACGCCGCGCGCTGATGGCCGCACCGGATGCGCTATCGTCGCCGCCCATCGCATCCCCTGGCGGCAGCGCAGTGAACGGCACCCCCTCCCTTCCCCCTGATCGCACCGGGCCTCGCCGGCGCGCCGGCACCGCGCTGGCCGGCGTGTTGGCGGCGTGGCTGGCACTCCCGGCGATGGCGGCAGGCGCCGCGCCGGTGTCCGAACGCTTCGGTTTCTACGGCCTCAGCCCGGTGGCGGCCGGCCAGCCGCTGGCGCGGGCCGAAGCGGCGCTGGGCCAGCCACTGCAACCCGAGCCCCGCGCCGTCAAGGCCACGGCGCCAGCACCGGCGCCGGCGGCAGTGGCAGCGCGCTGTCATTACCGCAGCACCGCGCATCAACCCGGCGTGCGCTATGCGGTTGATGGCGAGGTGATCACCCGCATCGAGACGCGTGATCCGCGCTATGCCACCGTCAGCGGCGTGCATGTGGGCGACACCGCCGCGCGCGCGCTGCAGGTCTACGGCAAGCGGCTGAGCAGCACGCCGCACCCCTACTTCGACCGCGGCCGGGTGCTGACGGTCTATTCACCCGACCGCCGGTTTGCACTGGTGATGGAGGCCAACGACCAGGGCCGCATCATCACGCTGCGCGGCGGCCGGCTGCCCGAGGTCGGCTGGCTGGAAGGCTGCTCATGAACCCCGACACCCGTGCCATCGCCCCAACCCCCAACCTCCCCTGGCGCATCGCCGTGATCGGCGCCGGCCCGGCCGGGCTGGCGCTGGCACTGCAGGCCGCGCAACGGCTGCCCGGCGCCGAGATCACGCTGTTCGATGCCCGGCCGGCCGACAAGGACGTGTCGGGTGATCCGCGCACGCTGGCGCTGGCGCTGGGCAGCGTGCAGCAGCTGCGCCGGCTGGGCGCCTGGCCCGAGGCCGCGGCGCAAGCCATCCGCGAAGTGCTGGTGTCGCAGGCGCCGCCCACCATCGACCTGCCCTGGGCCAGCGGCGAGGTGCGGCTGCGTGCCGCCGACGAAGGCGTCGAGATGCTGGGCGCGGTGCTGAGCTACGGCGCGCTGGTCAGCTGCCTGCAGCAGGCCTGGCAGGCCGCCGAGGCGCGTGAGCCCCGGCGCCTGCACAGCCGCTTCGGCCAGCCGGTGGTCGACGTGCGCAACCTCGCGGATGTGGCTGGGGCCGACGGGCTGGGCGGCGTGCAGGTGGATGCCGGCATTGCCGAATGCTTCGACCTGGCAGTGGTGGCCGAGGGCGGCGTGTTTGCCGACCAGGCCCGCAAGGCCTTGGCGCACAACTATGGCCAGACGGCCTGGGTGGGCACGGCCACGCTGGCCGGCGCCACGCCCGGCCTGGCGGTCGAGCGCTTCACCCGCGAGGGCCCGCTGGCGCTGCTGCCGCTGGCGCCTGCGGCCGACGGCAGCGCCCGCGCCGCGATGGTGTGGTGCGTCACCAGCGACGACGACGCCGTGGCGCCGCTCACCGACGCGCAGCGCATCGCCGTGCTCAACACGCTGCTGCCCGAGGCGGCCGGGCGGGTGGTGGGCCTGTCGCCGCTGAAGCACTTTGCGCTGGGGCTCAACGCCGAGCGCACGCTGGTCGACGGCGCCATCGTGCGCATCGGCAATGCCGCGCAGACGCTGCACCCGGTGGCCGGCCAGGGCCTGAACCTGGGGCTGCGTGATGCCGCCGAGCTGGTGCACGCACTGCGGCAGGCCACGCCGATCGACCTGCCCGCGCTGCTGCGCCGGCTGGAATGGGCGCGTGGGCCCGACCGCTGGAGCATGATCGCCGCCACCGATTTTCTGGCCCGCAGCTTCACCTGGCGCTGGCCGGGCCTGCCCGCGGCGCGCGGCCTGGGGCTGTCGCTGCTGCAGGCGCTGCCGCCGCTGAAATCGGCGCTGGCGCGGCAGATGATGTTCGGCCGGCGCTGAAACGCCAGCCGCTGCATCGCTCGGCACCCACCCCCGGAAGGCGAGTTCAGCCGCCTTGGGGCGGCCGGGCGTCGGCTGAAGACGCCCGGCCCGTGCCTCAGGCCTGGGCCGCCCGTGCCTTGCGCAGCAGCCCGTCGATGGCCAGCACATAACCGTCCACCCCGAAGCCCACCACGATGCCCGCCGCGGCCGGCGAGATGTGGGAGTGGTGGCGGAAGGCCTCGCGTGCATGCACGTTGCTGATGTGGGTCTCGATCACCGGCACGCCCGAGCCCTTGATGGCGTCGTGCAGCGCCACGCTGGTGTGGGTGTAGGCACCGGGGTTGAAGACGACGCCGGCCAGCTCACCGGCGCGGTACGCGGCACCCGCGGCCTGCACCCAGTCGATCAACACGCCCTCGTGGTTGCTCTGGCGGCACTCGACCTCGGCGCCGCGCTCGGCCGCGGCGGCCTGGCACAGCGCCTCCACGTCGGCCAGCGTGGTGTGGCCGTAGACGGCCGGCTCGCGTTGGCCCAGCAGGTTGAGGTTGGGGCCGTTGAGGACGAGGATCTTCAAGGGGGTCATGTCGGGGCCTGGGCTTTCAATCGCATGCGGTTGGGCAATGGTACCGAGCGGCGCAGCACCTCTTCAACCAGCGGCCTGGATCACGCAGCCGATCGACGGCGGGTTAAGCCAGCCCTAAGACCGGGTGACGAACATGCTGATCAAGGAGCTGCCATGAACCCCCTCACCCGAACGACCACGCGCACCACCGCCCGCAATGCCGCCCACATCACCCGCGCCAGCGCCTTGCTGGCCGGTCTGGCCCTGCTGTCGGCCGGGCCCGCGGCCCACGCCGCCACGCCCGCCGAGCTGCTGGCCGGCTACACCGCCCAGGCCGGCGCACCGGCCCAGGCCGCGCGCGGCCAGCAGTTCTTCACCACCCGGCACGGTCGTGAATGGAGCTGCGCCAGCTGCCACGGCGCCACGCCCACGGCGGGCGGCAAGCATGCGTCGACCGGCAAGCCCATCGGCGCACTGGCGCCGGCGTTCAACCCCGAGCGCTTCACCAACCCGGCGAAGACCGAGAAGTGGTTCCGCCGCAACTGCAACGACGTGGCCGGCCGCGAATGCAGCAGCGCCGAGAAGGCCGACCTGCTGGCCTGGCTGATGACGCTCAAGCCCTGACCCCCTGCCCAGGACACCCCATGACCAACCCCCTGACGATCCACCGCGGCGCCCTGCTGCTGGCGCTGTTGACCGGCGCGGCGCTGACCGCCCCGGCCCGTGCCGACAACCTGGCCGTGCCGCAGCTGCCGGCCTATCAGCAGGAATGCGCGGCCTGCCACCTGGCCTATCCGCCGGGCCTGCTGCCCGCGGCATCGTGGCAGCGGCTGATGGCCAACCTGCCCAAACACTTCGGCACCGATGCCTCGCTCGATGCCCCCACGCTGAAGACGCTGTCGGCCTTCCTGGCCGCCAACGCCGGCACTTACAAGAAGGTGGCGCGCGACCCCTCGCCGCCGCCCGACGACCGCATCAGCCAGTCGGCCTGGTTCGTGCGCGAGCACCGCGAGATCGACCGCGCCACCTGGCAGCGCAAATCGATAGCCAGCCCGGCCAACTGCGCCGCCTGCCACACCGGCGCGGCGCAGGGCCGGTTCAGCGAGCGCGACCTGCGCATTCCGAAGTGATGGTCTGCGCGAGAACAGCATGACCCCGAAACCCCTGCGACTGAAACCGAACATCCTGGTCTGGGACCTGCCCGTGCGGCTGTTCCACTGGCTGCTGGCGCTGAGTTTTGCCGGCGCCTGGATCACCGCCGAGAGCGAGCGCTGGCGCCTGCTGCACGTCACGCTGGGCTACACCCTGGGCGGGCTGCTGGCCTTCCGCGTGCTGTGGGGCCTGGTGGGCACGCGCCATGCACGCTTCAGCGATTTTGTGCGCGGCCCGCGTGCGGCGCTGCGCTACCTGGGTGGCCTGTTGCGCGGCCGGCCCGAGCCGCATGTGGGCCACAACCCGGCGGGCGCGCTGGCCATCGTGGCGCTGATGGCGCTGGGCGGCCTGATCGTGGCCAGCGGCTGGGCCAATTACAACGCGCTGGGCGGCGACCTGATGGAAGAGCTGCACGAAGCCCTGGCCAGCACCATGCTGACCGTGGTGGGCGTGCATGTGCTGGCGGTGATGATCAGCAGCCGCCTGCACCACGAGAACCTGGTCGGCGCCATGATCACCGGCCGCAAGCACGGCGCCCCCGGCGACGGCATCACCCAGGCCTGGCGCAGCGTGGCCGCGCTGATGCTGGTGGCGGTGATCGGCTTCTGGACCTGGCAGTGGCAGGGCGCGCCCCAGGCCGACATGGCCAGTGCCGAGGCCGGCGGCCCCGCCGTGCTGGCCCAGCAGCACGGCCGCCGGCACGGCGATGACGACGACGACGACTGATCGGCACGCCCGCGCCGCCATCACGCCTCGTGCCTGGCACCCAACCCTTCTGCTTCCGAGTACCTCATGACCCTTCATCCTTGCCTTGCACGCCTGGCCACGGCCGCCGTGCTGACCACTGCGGCGGCCTGTGCCGGCGCCCAGACCACCACGCCGCCCGCCGGCCGCCTGCTGGCGTCCAACTGCTTCCAGTGCCACGGCACCAACGGCAAGGGCCCGGGCTTCGACACGCTGGCCGGCAAGTCGGCCACCAAGCTCTATGGCGAGCTGATCGAGTTCCGCAACGGCCAGGAGGGCAACGGCATCATGGCCAAACACGCGCTCGGCTACACCGATGCCCAGTTGCGCCAGCTGGCGCAATACCTGTCCACCGTGCGCTGAGCAGGAGCCGACCATGATCGATCGTCGATTCTTCCTGCGCCGCGCGGCGGCACTGGCCAGCCTGGGCAGCCTGGGTCTGGTCGCCTGCGGTGGTGGCGGCGGTGGGGGTGCGGACGACGGCAACGCCGCCGACCTGCCGACCGGCACCAGCACCTTGCCCGACAGCACCACGCTGGCCACGGCCCCCGCCAACCCCAAGGCCCGCGTGATCGTCATCGGCGGCGGCATGGCCGGCGCCACGGTGGCCAAGTACCTGCGGCTGTGGGGCGACGCGGTCGACGTGACCCTGGTCGAACGCCTGCCGGTCTACACCTCCTGCATCATGAGCAGCCTGGTGCTCACCGGCCAACGCAGCCTGGCCAGCCTGGACTACAACCACGACCAGCTGCGCAGCCGCTACGGCCTGAAGACCGTGTTCGACGAGGTCGTCGCCATCGACCCGGTGGCCCCCAGCGTGACGCTGGCCTCGGGCACCGTGCTGCGGGCCGACCGCATCGTGATGGCGCCCGGCATCGACTTCGACGCGGTGCCCGGCCTGGGCGATCCGCTGCTGATGCCGCATGCCTGGAAGGCGGGCGCGCAGACCAGCCAGCTGGCCAGTCAACTGGCCGCGATGCCCGCCGGCGGCACCGCCGTGCTGACGATCCCGAAGGCGCCGTACCGCTGCCCACCCGGGCCCTATGAACGCGCCTGCCTGCTGGCCGACTGGCTGCGGGTGAACAAGCCGGGCAGCAAGCTGATCGTGCTGGATGCCAACCCGGGCATCGTCACCGAGGTCGACAACTTCAGCCGCGCCTTCTTCGATCTGCACGGCGGGGTGATCGAGTACCGCAGCAACGTGGTCATCGACCACGTCGACACCGCCACCCGCACGCTGCACACCGACACCGGCGCGCTGCGTGCGGACGTGGTCAACCTGATTCCGCCACAGCGCGCCGCCGCGCTGGCGGCCAGCAGCGGGCTGGTCAACGATGCCACCGGCCGGTTCGCCAAGGTGGACGTGCTCAGCTACGCCAGCACCGCCGCCCCCAAGGTGCATGTGATCGGCGATGCCAGCGCCACCACCCAGCCCAAGGCCGGGCACATCGCCAACCAGGAGGCCAAGGTGTGCGCCGATGCGCTGGTGCGCCTGTTCGGCGGCGGCAGCCCCGACGCGGCGCCGGTCACCACCTCGGCGTGTTATTCCACCATCACCATGAGCGAAGCCTCGTGGCTGCATTCGCTGTTCCAATACGACGCGGCCAGCGCCAGCATGCTGCCGGTGGCGTCGGCCACGGGCGCCTCGGCGGGCTGGGACCGCCGCTCGTTCCGCGAGATGGACGAGTGGTTCACCGCCTTGATGGCCGACACCTTTGCCTGACTGGCTTCATCGCACACCCGCACCCCGCCCACCCCCATGCGCATCCTGCTGGCTGAAGACGACACCCTGCTCGGCGACGGCCTGCGCGCCGGGCTGCGGCAGGCCGGCTTCCAGGTCGACTGGGTGCGCGACGGCGCCGCCGCCGAGCGTGAACTGCGCGCCCAGCCCTATGCCGCCGCGGTGCTCGACCTGGGCCTGCCGCTGATGGACGGGCTGGACGTGCTGGCGTCGGTGCGCCGTGCCGGCACCACCGTGCCGGTGCTGGTGCTGACCGCCCGCGACGCCGTGCCCGACCGGGTGCGCGGGCTCGACCTCGGCGCCGACGATTACGTGGTCAAGCCGGTCGACCTGGACGAGCTGGCCGCGCGCCTGCGGGCGCTGGTGCGCCGCGCCCATGGCCAGCCGCAGGAGCAGCTGCAGGTGCAGGGCGTGCAGCTCGATCCGGCCGCACGCACGGTGGCACGTGATGGCCAGGCCGTGGCGCTGTCCACGCGCGAGTTCGACCTGCTGCATGCGCTGATGCTCAACGCCGGGCGCGTGCTCTCGCGTGAGCAGCTGGAGCAGCACCTCTACAGCTGGGGCCGCGAGGTCGAGAGCAATGCGGTGGAGGTGCACATCCACCACCTGCGCAAGAAGCTGGGCGCCGAGCTGATCCAGACCGTGCGCGGCGTGGGCTACCTGTGCCCCAAGAGCGGCAGCGTGGCCTGATGCGGGCGCTGCCATCGTCGCTGCAGGGCCGGCTGCTGGCCGGCGTGCTGGGGGCGGTGGTGCTGGTGTGGGGCGCCACCGCGGCCTTCACTTGGGTCGACGTGCAGCACGAGCTGGACGAACTGCTCGACGGCCACCTGGCCCAGGCCGCGGCCCTGCTGGTGGTGCAGCAGGCCAGCGCCGGTGACGACGACCGCCGCCTCGACGCACCGCAGCTGCACCGCTATGCCCCGCGCGTGGCCTTCCAGGTGTGGCACGAGGGCGTGCTGACGGTGCGGTCGGCCAATGCGCCCGGCACGCCGATGGTGGCGATCGATCCGAAGACCGCCCGCAGCGGCAAGGCCACGCGGGAGCAGGACGACGATGACGACGAACACGACCCCGCGCACCGCAGCCCGGCGGCCCCCGCCGCCTTCGGCCTGGGCTTTTACGACGCGCAGATCGCCGGCACGGCGTGGCGCGTGTTCGTGGCCCAGGGGGCCGAGCGCGACGTGCAGGTGTTCGTGGGCGAGCAGGCGGTGTCGCGCCACGACATCCTGTGGGCCGTGCTGCGCGGCACGCTGTGGCCGCTGGCGCTGGCCTTGCCGCTGCTGGCGCTGCTGATCTGGTGGGCGGTGCGCCAGGGCACCGCGCCGCTGCGGGCGCTGGGCCAGGCCCTGGCCGCGCGCGATGCCCAGGCGCTGGGCCCGGTGACGCTGCCCGACGTGCCGGCCGAGATGGCGCCGATGCTGGACGCGCTGAACCAGCTGTTCGGCCGCATCACCACGATGGTGGCCGCCGAGCGGCGCTTCACCGCCGACGCGGCGCACGAACTGCGCACGCCGATCGCCGCCATCCGCGCCCAGGCCCAGGTGGCCCTGGCCGAGCGCGACGAGGCCGAGCGCAGCCATGCCCTGCGCGCCACGCTGGCCGGCTGCGACCGCGCCACGCACCTGGTCGAACAACTGCTGATGTTGTCGCGGCTGGAGGCCGGTGACACGGCCGCCAACGGCGCCTCGAATGCGCCCCCCACCAGCCCGGTCGACCTGGGCGCGCTGGCGCAGCGCGTGGCCGCCGAACTGGCCCCACGCGCCGTCGAGCGCCGGCAGACGCTGGGTCTGGACGCCGCCCCCGGCTGCACGGTGGCGGGCCACCCGGCGCTGCTGGCCGTGCTGCTGCGCAACCTGATCGACAACGCGCTGCGCTACAGCCCCGATGGCGCCGAGGTGCGGCTGGCGGTGGCCATCACCGGCGGCCAGGTGCGCCTGCAGGTCGACGACAGCGGCCCCGGCCTGGCCGACGCCGATCGGCAGCGCCTGGGCGAACGCTTCTTCCGCGTGCTGGGCAGCGGGCAGGAGGGCAGCGGCCTGGGCTGGTCGATCGTGCGGCGCATCGCCGCCGCGCAGGGCGCGGTGGTCGAGGTGGCCCGATCGGCCGCGCTGGGCGGGCTGGCGGTGGTGGTGCGCTGGCCGCTGGCCGCCGCCGATCCCGTGCGCTAAGCGCGGGGCGCCGGGCGCCGGGCCGATGGCGCCACGCGCCGGCATGGCATCACAACGCCGGCATCACATCGTTCCACCATAATGAAACGATGGAAGAAAAAGCCGCTGTCGCCGCGCTGGCCGCCCTGGCCCAGGGCATGCGCCTGCGCATCTTCCGGGCGCTGGTGGGTGCCGGGCCGCAGGGCCTGACGCCAGGGGCGCTGACCACCACGCTGGACGTGCCGGCCTCCACGCTGTCGTTTCACCTGAAGGAGCTGGTGACCTCGGGCCTGGTGTCGCAGGAGCGTGACGGCCGCCACCTGATCTACCGCCCCGCGCTGGGCCAGATGAACGCGCTGCTCGACTACCTCAGCGCCCACTGCTGCCAGGGCGCCCCCTGCGAGGTGCCGCCACCCGGGCGCTGCGCCGACGGCCGGGTCTGCTGATGGGCTTGTTCGAACGCTGGCTCACCGTCTGGGTGGGGCTGGGCATCCTGGCCGGTGTGGTGCTGGGGCTGGTGGTGCCGGGGCTGTTCCAGGCGATCGCGGCGGTGGAGTTTGCCCACGTCAACCTGATCGTCGCGCTGTTCATCTGGGTGATGATCTACCCGATGATGATCCAGATCGACTTCGCCTCGATCAAGGACGTCGGCCGGCGGCCCAAGGGCCTGGTGCTCACGCTGGTGATCAACTGGCTGGTCAAGCCCTTCACGATGGCGGCGCTGGCGGTGCTGTTCTTCCAGCACCTGTTCGCGCCCTGGGTCGACCCGCAATCGGCCAGCGAATACATCGCCGGCATGATCCTGCTGGGCGTGGCGCCCTGCACCGCGATGGTCTTCGTCTGGAGCCAGCTGACCCGCGGCGATCCGGCCTACACGCTGGTGCAGGTGTCGGTGAACGACCTGATCATGGTGTTTGCCTTTGCGCCGATCGCCGCCTTCCTGCTGGGCGTCACCGATGTCAGCGTGCCCTGGCAGACGCTGGTGCTGGCCACCGTGCTCTACGTGGTGCTGCCGCTGGCGGCGGGGGTGCTCACCCGCCGGCGCTGGCTGCGTGCCGGCGGCGCGCAAAGGGTGGCGCGCGGTGTGGCCGCGCTCAAGCCGTGGTCGGTGGTCGGGCTGATCGCCACCGTGGTGCTGCTGTTCGGCTTCCAGGCTGAAACCCTGGTGGCCCAGCCGCTGGTGATCGTGCTGATCGCCGTGCCGCTGGTGCTGCAGAGCTACGGCATCTTCGCCATCACCTTCGTCGCCGCGCTGCGGCTGAAGTTGCCGCACAACATCGCCGCACCGGCCTGCCTGATCGGCACCTCCAACTTCTTCGAGCTGGCGGTGGCCGTGGCCATCTCGCTGTTCGGCCTGCACTCGGGCGCGGCCTTGGCCACGGTGGTGGGCGTGCTGGTCGAGGTGCCGGTGATGCTGTCGCTGGTGGCCATTGCCAACCGCACACGGCACTGGTTTGCCGCATGACCATCACCGCCCAACCCGCCCTGCCCGCCGGTGCGCCAACGCGGCAGGTGATCACGCTGGGGCTGGCGCAGACGCTGTCGTGGGCCTCGTCGTTCTACCTGCCCGCGGTGCTGGCCACGGTGATGGCGCGGGATCTGGGCCTGGCCATGCCCACGGTGTACCTGGCGTTCTCGCTGGCGCTGGTGGTCTCGGCCGCGGTGGGGCCGGCGGCGGGCCGGGCCATCGACCGGCGCGGCGGCCGCCCGGTGCTGATGGCCTCGAATGTCGTGTTTGCGCTGGGCCTGGTGCTGCTGGCCATGGCCCAGGGACCGGTCACGCTGTTTGCCGCCTGGGCGGTGCTGGGCGTGGCCATGGGCGGCGGGCTGTACGAGGCGGCGTTTGCCACGCTGGTGCGGCAACACGGCCCGGGCGCCCGCAATGCCATCACCGGCATCACCTTGATCGCCGGCTTTGCCAGCACCGTGGGCTGGCCATTGACGGCCTGGCTGGAGACGCAGATCGGCTGGCGCGGCGCCTGCCTGGTCTGGGCCGGGCTGCACGCCGTGCTGGGCCTGCCGCTGAACGCGCTGCTGCCGCGCTGGGCTGCGGGCGAGCCTGCCGGGACCACGCAGCTGCCGGCCGGGCCGACGTCGGCCGGGGCGTCCACACCGCCACCCGACAGGTCATCCGGCACGTCATCCAAAACGTCGCCCGCACCGGCGCATCCGGCGAGGCTGGCGGTGCTGATGAGCGTCTTCTTCGCCGTCAGCATGTTCGTCGGCACGGCGATGGCCACCCACCTGCCGCAGTTGCTGCAGGCCAGCGGCGCCACGCTGGCGGTGGCCATCGGCGTGGGTGCGCTGGTGGGGCCGTCGCAGGTGGCCGGGCGGCTGCTGGAGTTCGGCCTGCTGCGGCGCGTGCACCCGCTGCTGTCGGCGCGGCTGTCGGCACTGGCGCATCCGGCAGGCATCGCGGCGCTGCTGGTGCTGGGCGCGCCGGCCGCGGCGTTGTTTGCGGTGCTGCACGGCGCGGGCAATGGCATCCTCACCATCGCCAAGGGCACGTTGCCGTTGGTGTTGTTCGGTGCACGTGGCTACGGCGCACGGCAGGGCTGGCTGATGATGCCGGCACGCGTGGCGCAGGCCAGCGCGCCGTTTGCCTTCGGGCTGGCGCTGGACGCCTGGGGCGCGCGCGCGCTGTGGCTGTCGGGCGCGCTGGGGCTGCTGGCTTTCGCGGCGCTGATGGCCATGCCGCAGGTCTCGCGCCAGGCGCCACCGGCCTGATCGATCGATCGTCAACGGAGACACAAAGCATGTTGCGACGCACCTGGCTGGGACAAAGCATAGTCTGGGCCGCCGGCCTGGGAGGGTCGGGCGCGCAGGCGCAAGGGGCCACGCCCGCGGCCGGCAGTGCGCCGCCCGTGACCGACAAAGGCGGGCCGCTGCCTGCCTTGGGCACCCGGCTGGCACTGCCCGAAGTGGCGCTGTTCGACGGCAGCCGCTTCCTGCCGGCCCAGGCCGATGGCCAGGTGCTGGTGGTCTACTGGTGGGCCAGCTGGTGCCCGTTCTGCGCGGTGCAGAGCCCGCTGATCGAGCAGCTGTGGCGCGTGCACCGCGCGCGCGGGCTGCAGGTGCTGGCGCTGTCGGTCGACCGCCAAGCCGGCGACGCCACCGCCTACCTGGCCAAGCGCGGCTACACCTTTCCTGCCGGCCTGCAGACGCCCGAGGTGGCGCGCGTGCTGCCCAAGCCCAAGGGCCTGCCGGTCACGCTGGTGCGCGGCCGCGACGGCCGGGTGTTGATGGCCGAGGCCGGCCAGCTGTTCCCTGAAGACATCGAGCAGATCGCCCGGTGGTTGTAGTGCCCGCCTTTGAACTGGAGACCCGATGACCGCGTGGACGAAGACCCTGACCTGGCTGCTGTGGTTGCTGCCGCTGGCCGCCCCTGCGGTGGAAGTGACGTTCCGGCCCGTGGCCGACGGCGTGTACGCCTTCGTCGGCGAGACCGGCGCGCGCAGCCCGCGCAACGAAGGCCTCAACGCCAACCTCGGGCTGGTGGTGACGCCTGCCGGCGCGGTGCTGATCGACAGCGGCGCCACCTTCCAGGGCGCGCGGCAGATCCACGAGGCGGTGCGGCGGATCACCCCGCAGCCGGTGAGGTGGGTCATCAACACCGGCGGGCAAGACCACCGCTGGCTGGGCAACGGCTACTTCCAGGCGCAAGGTGCCGAGCTGATCGCCCATGCCGCCGGGCAGGCCGACATGGCCAATCGCGGCAACGACCACCTGCTGGCGCTGCGTGCCGCGCTCGGGCCGCTGGCCGATGGCACCGTGCCCACCTTGCCCACCCGCTGGCTGGCCGGGCCCGACGAGCCGCTGATGCTGGGCGGCGTGGTGTTTCAGTTCAAGCACCGCGGCGGCGCCCACACGCCGGGCGATCTGCTGGTGTGGCTGCCGCAGCAGCGGGTGCTGTTTGCCGGTGACACGGTCTACGTCGACCGGATGCTGGGCGTGCTGCCGGTCAGCCACACCGGGCGGTGGCTGAAGACCTTCGAGGTCATCGAGCAGCTCGACCCACAGGTGCTGGTGCCCGGCCACGGCGCGGTGACCAACCTGGCCACTGCACGCGCCGACACCCTGGCCTACCTGCAGGCTCTGCGTGCCCACATGAAGCAGGCGGTGGACAACGGCACCGACATCAGCGCGGCCGTCAAGTCCTTCAACACCGCGCCCTTCCTGCGGCTGCTCAATGCCGCCGAGCTGATGCCCGGCAATGCCAGCCGCACCTACCTCGAACTCGAACGCGAGTAGGTGCGGCCCCAGACCCCGTGAGCGGAGCAACCCCCTTGAGCGCAGGACACGAGCACGGCCGACACGACCACGGCCAAAGCGATCACCACGGCCACCACCATCACCACCCCGCCCCGGCCGACTTCAACGCGGCCTTCGCCATCGGCATCGCACTGAACCTGGGCTTCGTCGCGGTGGAGGCCTGGTACGGCTGGCGCATCAATTCACTGGCGCTGCTGGCCGATGCGGGCCACAACCTCAGCGACGTGGCCGGCCTGGTCCTGGCCTGGGGCGGCGCGCTGGCCGGCCGGCTGCGGCCCGACGCGCGCCACACCTATGGCTGGAAGCGAGCGTCCATCCTGGCGGCCTTTGCCAATGCGCTGCTGCTGCTGGTGGCGATGGGCTCGCTGGGCTGGGAGGCCGTGCAGCGGCTGCAGGCGCCGGTGGCCACCGAGGGCTGGACCATCATCGCGGTGGCCGGCGTGGGCATCGTGGTCAACACCGCCACCGCGCTGCTGTTCATGCGCGGCCGCGAATCCGACCTGAACCTGCGTGGCGCCTTCCTGCACATGGCCGCCGACGCGCTGGTCTCGCTGGGCGTGGTGCTGGGCGGCGCGCTGGTGCTGTGGCAGGGCTGGGCCTGGATCGACCCGGTGATGAGCCTGCTGATCGCCGTGGTGATCGTGGTGGGCACCTGGAGCCTGTTCCGGCAATCGCTGCACCTGCTGTTCGACGGCGTGCCCGAAGGCATCGACCTGGCTGCCGTGCGCCAGCTGCTGACCGGCCTGCCCGGCGTGGCCGAGGTGCACGACTTGCACATCTGGGCCATGGGCACCTCGCAGAACGCGCTGACCGCCCACCTGGTGCTGGCCGACGCATCGGTCGACACCGGCACGGTGCTGCAGGCGGCCGAGCAGGCGCTGCAGACGCTGGGCCGCATCGGCCATGTCACGCTGCAGCTGGAGCCGCCCGGCTACGCGCGGCACTGCGCGCTGCGCGGCGACGGCAGCGAGACGGCCAGCGCCGCGTGCGGGCTGGTGTCGCTCCAGCGCCGAGGCTGATCGCGCGGGCCGCCATCGAGCGGCCAACCACCCGCACTCAAGCGCGACGACCTGCGCCGGGGTGGGTGCCGTCGCCGCCCGGCCGCGGCAGGCTGAGCACTGCCTCCAGCCCGCCGGTCGGCCGGTTGCGCAGCACCAGGTCACCGCCGTGGCTGCGTGCGATGTTGCGCGCGATGCCCAGCCCCAGGCCGGTGCCGCCGGTGGCGCGGTTGCGTGAGGCCTCGAGCCGGAAGAACGGTTCGAACACCTGCTCCAACTGCGCCTCGGGGATGCCGGAGCCCTCGTCCTGCACCCGCAGCACCAGTTGCCGGGGGTCGTCGTCGATCCGCACCGTGGCGCTGATGCCGTAGGCGAAGGCGTTGTCGATCAGGTTGGCCAGCGCGCGCTTGAGCAGCGAGGCCACGCCGACGTAGGGCGCCGCCGCGCTGCCGTCAATGCGCAGCGAGCGCCCCATCGCCGCGTTGTCGGCCCGAAGTGCATCCAGCAGCATGCCGACGTCAACCGGTGCGCGCGGCTCGTGGCCGTCGAGGCCGCGCATGAATTCGAGCGTCTGCACCACCATCGCCTCCATCTCCTTCAGGTCGGCCTCGAAGCGCTGGCGCTGCTCGTCGTCGTCCATCAGCTCGGCGCGCAGGCGCAGGCGCGTCAGCGGGGTCTTCAGGTCGTGCGACAGCGCCGTCAGCACACGGATGCGCTCGTTGACGAAGCCGGCCAGCCGCCGCTGCATGGTGTTGAAGGCGCGCGCGGCCTGGCGCACCTCGCGCGGGCCGTCTTCGGGCAGCGGCGCGCGGTCGAGATCGGTGCCCAGCGCGTCGGCGGCATCGGCCAGCACACGCAGCGGGCGCACCACCCAGCGCACCGCCACGTACGACAGCGCCAGCATGCTCAGCAGCAGCACCGCCAGCGTCAGCACCAGCCGCCACGGCAGCGCCTGCGGCGCGGCGGGCAACTCGGTGTCGAAGCGGGCCCAGCGGCCGTCGCGCAGCTGCACCTCGGTGCGCAGCACCGGCAAGCCCGAGGCCGCCCGCATGCCGGAACGCATCTCGGGGCGCATCTCGGGGCGCATGCCGGGTTGCATGCCGGGGTGCATGCCGGACCGCACGCCGTCCCCGGGTCCGCGCTCCATCATCCCCGGCCCGCCGCCGCGTTGACCCGGCCGATGCGCGCCGCTGCCCGCCATCGCCGGCAGCGGGCCGAAGCCTTCGCGCGCCTGCGTCCGCACGGCGCGGTCGTCGCCCAGCGCCGCGCGCAGGCGGGCCGAGAACATCGCGCCGCGCCAGCCCGCGGCGTCGGCCTCGGGCAGCAGCGGCGCGGCCTGCAGCGACAGCACCAGCGGCGGCACGCGCAACACCGCCACCACCTGCGCGCGCTCGGCGTCGGCCAGCGCGTCGAGCAGCTTGACCACGTCGGCGATGCGCTGCGCCGGCTGCAGGCCGAAGCCGCCGGCCACCAGCCGGTCGCGCTCGGCCACGTTGATCAGCGCACTGAGGCCCTGCGCCAGCAGCAGGCCGATGGCCAGCACGCCCATCAGCCGGCCGAACAGCGAGCCGGGCAGCCAGCGCACCAGGGCCGCCTTCAAGGCCACCTTCAAGGCCACCTTCAAGGCCGCCATCACGGCAGCCCTGATGGCCCGTGATCCACCGGCACCGACAGCACGTAGCCCTCGCCGCGCACCGTCTTGATCAGCGCCGGCGCGCGTGGGTCGTCGCCCAGGCGCTGGCGCAGGCGGCTGACCTGCACGTCGATGCTGCGGTCCAGCGGGTCGGCCTCGCGGCCCTGGCTGAGATCGAGCAGCTGGTCGCGGCTGAGCACGCGGTTGGGGCGGTCGAGAAACACCCGCAGCAGCTTGTACTCGGCGCCGCCGATGGGCAGCGCTTCGCCGGCGGGCGACCGCAGCTCGCGGCGCGCGGTGTCCAGCGTCCAACCGGCAAAGCGCAGCAGCGTCTGATCCTGCGGCTGCAGGTTGGGCGGCAGGCTGCGGGTGCGGCGCAGGATGACCTTGATGCGCGCCAGCAGCTCACGCGCGGAGAACGGCTTGGGCAGGTAGTCGTCGGCGCCCATCTCCAGGCCGACGATGCGGTCGGTCTCGTCGCCACGCGCGGTGAGCATGATCACCGGGATGTCGCCCTTGCTGCGCAGCATGCGGCACAGCGTCAGGCCGTCGTCGCCGGGCAGCATCAGGTCGAGCACGATCAGGTCGAAGGCGCCGTCGTCCAGCGCGCGCCACATCGCCCGGCCGTCGCCCACCGCGGTGGCGCGCAGGCCGTTCTTCTCGAGGTAGCGCGTCAGCAGGCTGCGGATCTCGCCGTCGTCGTCGACGATCAGGATGTGGTCGCTTCGTTCCATCGTCGGGTCCATGGCCACCATTGCACCGCGCCAGCCCGCGGCCTGCACGCCAGCGGCGCCGGAGAAAAGTAACACAGCATGTCACGCCGGCGGGCCGACGCACGGCGCGACAAAACAGCCTGCAGATGACACATCGGTCTTACACGACGGCGCTTCAATGGATTCCGTTGCGAAGGGATCTTCTGCAACGGAGCGGCTGGCAGACACATCGCCCACCGCTTCTTCAACGACCCTTTGAAGGACACGCATCATGAAGACCACCACCAAGATCATCGCCCTCACGATGGCCATCGCCTCGTTGACGGCCGTCCCTGTCGTCTTCGCCCACCAGGGCATGGGCATGGGCCAGGGCATGCAGCAAGGCCAGGGCATGGGCCCCGGCATGATGGGCCATGGCCCGGCGATGGGCCCCGGCATGGGCATGGGCCGCATGGCCGGCGGTGACCCCGCCCAGCATGCCACCCGGATGGCCGAGTTCAAGACCGCGCTGAAGATCACCGCCGAGCAGGAGCCCGCCTGGACGAAGTTCGAGGCCACCATGCGCCAGCAGGCCGAGGCCCGCCAGGCCCTGCGCACCACGATGCAGGCGCAGATGAAGGACGGCAAGATGCCGGCCGACATGAGCGCCCAGCGCGAGGCGATGCAGAAGCTGCGCGCCGAGCGTGACGCGGCCCGCACCGAGCTGTTTGCGATGCTGACGCCCGAGCAGAAGGCGCTGGCCGATCGCCAGGGGCAAGGCCGTCACGGTCGTCATGGTCATCGCATGGCGATGCAGGCACCGGCGAAGTGAACGCGGTGCACTGACGGCGGCCACACGGGCCGGCGGATCGCGGTTGACGCGGGCCGCCGGCCCTCTGCCTGTGCGGCAGCAGGCCCCAGTCGCAACCGATACAGTCTCGGCTGCCGGGCCGCGAGCCACGTTGCGTGACCGGCATCGCCTGCCACGCCCTGCACCGCAACCTGCATACCCATGACCCACCTCTTTCGTCGATCTGCCGCCGGCCTGCTGACTGCTGCGGTGCTGATGGTGCCCGCGTGGGCCGCCCCGCCGTTCGTGGAAATCTTCGCCTACGCCCACCCGCCGGTGGTCAGCGCGCTCAAGCCGGTGCGCGAGATGCTGGGCCGGCAAGGTGCCGCCGTGAAGGTGGTCGAGATCGACCTGGACAAGCCCGAGGCCGAGAAGCGGCTGGCGAGCCTGGGCCTGCAGGGCCACGTGGCGGCGGCGGTCCTGGTCGATGGCCGGCGCACCTTCACCCGTGCCGATGGCAAGGTGGTCGAGTTCGTCAACTTCCCCGCCGGCAGCGACGGCCCGGTGGCGATGCGCGGCGCCTGGACCCCGGCCGACCTGGAAGCCGCGCTGAAACAGCGCAAGGCACCGTGAGCCCCGCATGAGCGCGCTGTTCCGCTTTGGCGACACCCTCGAAGGTTATGCCGTGCCGGTGCTCAACGAGCGCGCCGTGCGCGCCGGTGCCGGCATCCTGTTCTTCTTTGCGCTGGTGGCGTTCATGAACGCCTGGCTGACCGGCAACTTCCAGCCCACCCGGGTGTTCGTGGTGGCCTTCCTGATCGACTTCACGATCCGGCTGTTGATCAACCCGCGCTACGCGCCCAGCCTGGTGATCGGCCAGTGGATGGTGCGCCGGCAGCAGCCCGAATACACCGGCGCGCCGCAGAAGCGCTTTGCCTGGGCCATCGGCTTGGCGCTGGCGCTGACGATGTTCTGGCTGGTGGTGATCAAGCAGGTGGTCGGCCCGGCCAACGTGCTGGTGTGCGCCGCCTGCCTGGTGCTGATGTTCTTCGAGACGGCCTTCGGCATCTGCATCGGCTGCTGGCTCTACAACCGGCTGCACCGGCAGCAGGCCCAGTTGTGTCCGGGCGGCGCCTGCGAGTTGCCACCCGAGCCGCGCCTGCGCACCGGCGCGGGCCAATGGGCCGTGCTGGCCGGCTTTGCCTTGGCGATGATGGTGCTGGCACCGCGCGTGGCCGGCGAGCGGCCCGAACTGGTCGCAACACACGGTGCGGCCCCGACCACGGCCGCCATCGATGCGGCCGAGGCCGAGCGTTGCAAGGTGCCCGACTTCGCCAAGGCCATCGGCCACGAGGCAAAGTGGAAGCTGCACAACAACTGCCAGTGACCGGCCGCTGACCGGGGGCCGCCATGCAGGCGGCCCACCCGGGCTACACGCGCTCGAGCACCAGCGCGATGCCCTGGCCCACGCCGATGCACATGGTGCACAGCGCATAGCGCCCACCACGCTGGTGCAGCTGGTTCACCGCGGTGGTGGCCAGCCGCGCGCCGCTGGCGCCCAGCGGGTGGCCCAGCGCGATGGCGCCGCCCCAGGCGTTGACCCGGGCATCGTCGTCGGCCAGGCCCAGGTCGCGCAAGACGGCCAGGCCCTGCGCGGCGAAGGCCTCGTTCAACTCGATCACGTCCATCTGCGCCAGGCTCAGGCCGGTGAGTTCCAGCACCTTGCGCGTGGCCGGCGCGGGGCCGATGCCCATGATGCGCGGTGCCACGCCGGCGGTGGCCATGCCCACCACGCGGGCACGCGGCGTCAGGCCGTGGCGGGCGGCAGCTGCCTCGCTGGCCAGCAGCAGCGCGCAGCTGCCGTCGTTCACGCCGCTGTCGTTGCCGGCCGTCACCGTGCCGTCGGGGCGCACCACGCCCTTCAACTTGGCCAGCGCCTCCAGGCTGGTCTCGCGCGGATGCTCGTCCTTGCTGACGAGGATGGCGTCGCCCTTCTTTTGCGCGATGCTGACCGGTGTGATCTCGGCGTCGAAATAACCCGCCTTCTGCGCGGCCACGGCCTTCAGCTGGCTGGCCAGCGCCATGCGGTCTTGTGCCTCGCGCTCGATCTTGAAATCGGTGGCCACGTTCTCGGCGGTCTCGGGCATCGAGTCGACGCCGTGCATCTCTTTCATCAACTTGTTGACGAAGCGCCAGCCGATGGTGGTGTCGTAGATCGCACTGGCACGGCTGAAGGCCGACTCGGCCTTGGGCATCACGAACGGCGCGCGGCTCATGCTCTCGACGCCGCCAGCGATCATCAACTGGGCCTCACCGGCCTTGATGGCGCGCGCGGCCGTACCCACCGCGTCGAGCCCCGAGCCGCACAGCCGGTTGATGGTGCCGCCCGGCACGCCCACCGGCAGCCCGGCCAGCAGCGCCGCCATGCGCGCCACGTTGCGGTTGTCCTCGCCGGCCTGGTTGGCGCAGCCGAACAGCACGTCGGTGAGCGCGGCCCAGTCGACCTGGGGGTTGCGCGCCATCAGTGCCTTCAGCGGGATGGCGCCCAGGTCATCGGTGCGCACCGACGACAGCGCGCCACCGTAGCGGCCGAAGGGGGTGCGGATGGCGTCGCAGATGTAGGCGTGTTGGGTCATGAGGTCTCCTGGGTGCGGGGGTCGATGCGCAGGAATCGGATGCTAAACCTGCAGGGTTGGCGAGGCGGTCACTTGGGGGTCAGGGTCCAGGGCGGGCCGGCGGCGGTTGGCGGCTCGTTGCTGAATTGGGTTGTTTGCCGGAAAGCCGGCACTCCGGCGTTGGAGCGAGCGCATCGGGCCGGGCTGGTGTGTTTTGCTCCGTGTCCCCCGCCGCCAGCCTGACGGCTGCCGGCTCCTCCTTTACCTGCGCAAAACACGCCAGCCCACCCCGACGCGCCATCAACGTGGTGGCGCCCACGTATGCCCACCTGCTTCGATG
>Ga0155495_1004_pt3 | contig 40283 bp, 34 predicted proteins | sample RifCSPhighO2_12_FD_107153 | JGI IMG/M metagenome (GOLD analysis project Ga0155495, IMG submission 107153) | Burkholderiales bacterium RIFCSPHIGHO2_12_FULL_69_20
GCTGCCGTTCGACACCGCCGGCCGGCCGCCGCGCCCGCTGGCGCCGACGATCCACCAGGCGCTGGCCGCGCTGCCGCGCCCGCGCAAGCACTACCAGTGGTTCTACAGCCAGCGCGAGGCCAATGCCGACCTGCTGCACTGCCCGCAGGGCGTGCACGACCTGCTGCGCGCCTACTACCACCACAAGAGCGCCGATTGGCCGGGCAATCAGCCCCAGGCGCTGGCCGGCTGGACCGCCGAGCAGCTGGCGCTGATGCCCACCTACTACGTGATGGACCTGGCGCAGGGCATGGCCGAGACCGTGGCGCGCGAGATGCCCAGCGCCGCGCAGATCGCCGCCTGCCGCTGGCTGCCCGACGCGGCGCTGGCCGTCTACAGCGCCGAGTACCGGCGCACCGGCTTCCAGGGCGGGCTGAACTGGTACCGCTGCAGCGGCGGCGAAGCACACCAGGCCGAACTGCAGGTGTTTGCCGGGCGCCGCATCGAGGTGCCGGCGCTGTTCATCGCCGGGCGCAGTGACTGGGGCATCCACCAGAAGCCGGGGGCCTTGGCGGCGATGCAGGGCCAGGGCTGCGCCGATCTGCGCGGTTGCCACCTGGTCCCCGGTGCCGGGCACTGGGTGCAGCAGGAGCAGCCGGAGGCGGTGAACCGGTTGCTCCTGGATTTCTTGAGCAAGGATTGAACTGGGCGGCGGGCGTTGGATGGGTGATGGCGGGCCATCGCGGCACGGTCCGGTGACCTTGAGTGAAGGCCGGTCTTCCGACGACGACCGGCCCTTGATCTGGCCAGAGGGCGAGGCGGTTCGACTGCCCGAGCGCCGGCCTGGCATGCATCGACAGGGGTCTGGCCGGAAAGTAACGTATACGTTACCATCATGTCGTGACGAGCCGTGTTGAAGAGTACCTGCGTGAGGACGGCTCGAGCCCCTACAAGGCGTGGTTCGACGGTCTTGAACCGCGTGCCGCGGCGAAGGTCACCACGGCCAAGTTGCGATTGGAGTTGGGCAACACCTCCAGCGTGAAGTGGTTCGACGGGATGGGTGAATTCGTCATCGACTGGGGCCCGGGCTACCGGATTTACCTCGCGAAGGACGGTGAGCAATTGATCGTGCTGTTGGCGGTGGCACCAAGCGCGGGCAGCAGCGCGACATCGATCGTGCGAAGGCTTTGTTCGCGGAGTACAGGGCTTGCAAGAAAGCCCTGGCCCGCAGCACCGGTAGCAGCCGGACGAAGAGGTGAAGTCCATGACATTGACACGTGATTTCAAGCTGACTGTGGTCGAGCGGGTGAAGCGAGATCCGGCGTTCGCGCAAGCGCTGCTCGACGAAGCGGCCACGCTGTTCCTCAACGGGGAGCCTGAGACGGCGCGACTGATCCTGCGCGACCTGGTCAATGCGACCATCGGCTTCGAGCGGCTTGCGACGCTGACCGCCAAGCCGAGCAAGAGCCTGCATCGCATGCTCTCGCCTGCTGGCAATCCCAGCATGGACAACCTTGCTGCCATCTTCCTCGCCATCCGCGAGCGCCTGAACGTGAATTTCGAGGCCCACTCGGTCGCCGCCTGAAGCGTTGCCCGGGACTCGCCGCCGCGATGCGCCCGGATCGCGGATCTGCCTCAAACCACTTGCGGCGGGGCACCGGCCGCGGGGCGTTTTGAAGGCCCCGGGCGACCCCGCGCGGCCGCCTCGCTCAGCGCGTACGCGGGCAGCGCAAACACCAGCGGCAGCAGGTAGTAGGCAGCGCGGTAGGCCAGCATCGCGGCCAGCAGTTCATGCGCGGGCAACCGCGACCCCAGCGTGGCCACCACCACGGCTTCCAGCACCCCCAGGTTGGCCGGCACATGCGTCACGACGCCGGCCACGGCCGCCAACAGCATGGTGCCGAGTACGCTGGCGTAGTCGATGCGACCGCCGAGCAGACCCCAGGCGATGGCGCCGATGAGCAGCCAGTTGGCGCCGCCCATCACCGCCTGCAGCACGGCGACGCGACCACTGGGCAGCACCAGCGTGCGTGTGCGCCAAGTCAGCCGGCGCCGGCGCGCGCAGCGGCACAGCGCCAGGTAGGCCAGCGCCGCCGCCAGCATCACCCCACCGGCTGCTTGCAGTGCGGTGTCGGGCAGTTGCCAGGTGGCGGGCAGCCGCGGCGGCGCCCACCACAGCACCGCGCCGCCCACCCACAGATAACCGAGCCAGTTCGTCGCCAGGCTGTAGGCCATGACCTGCAGCACCGTTGGCACCGCCAGCCCCCAGCGGCTGTAAAGGCGCAACCGCAAGCCGACGCTACCGACCCAGGCGCCGAAGTTGAGGTTGAAGGCGTAGCTGATGGCTGCGATGCCGAGCGTCCGTGCGGCCGACAGGCGGTGGCCGGTGAGCCGGCGTCCCAACAGGTCGAAGCTGGCGAACAGGCCGTAACTCGCCAGCGCCAGCGCTGCTGCCGCTGCCAGGCGAGCCGGCGACAGTGACTGCAACGCCTGCCAGACGGCCGGCCAGTCCACCGCGCGCGCCTGGCGCGCCACCAGCGCCAGCACCAGTGCCGCCAGGCACCAGGGCGCCAGGCGCTTGAACCACCACCAAGTGCGCTGCACGGCCGGCGTGGTCCACCAGCGCGGGCTTGATGCGCCGCCTGCCGCCCGCTGTGCACGGGCTGCGCGCCGCCCGGATCTGGGTGTGCTCATTTCGGCTCGACCTGCATCGTGACAACGCGCGGTGCGGCACCCGGCGATCGCTGCGCCCAGGCCGCAAAGTGGCGCATGGCGTGAAACACGACCAGGCTGCGCAGGGCAATCCAGGCCGACCCCAGCGGCCCGAGCGTCGGCAACCGCACGCGTTCGCAGCGCTGCTGCATCAGGTGTTCGATCTGCTCGCGCAAGTGCGTGGCAAACGCCGGGTCACGCACCACGACGTTGGCTTCCATGTTCAGGCTCAGGCTTGTCGGGTCGAGGTTGCTCGAGCCGACGGTGGCCCAACGGTCGTCCACCACCGCCACCTTGGCGTGCAGCGGACGCTCGCTGTAGAGGTGGACGCGCACGCCGGCGCGCATCAGGTAGCGGTACAGCAGCTCGGACGCCCGCTGCGCCCAGGGCAGGTCGGGCCGGCCCTGCAGCACCAGGTCGACCTGCACGCCGCGCCTGGCCGCGTGGCGCAGGTCGCGCAGCAGCCGGTAGCCGGGAAAGAAGTAGGCGTTGGCGATGAGCACCCGGTGGTGGGCGCTGCGCACGGCGGCGCGGTAGTGGCGCTCGATGTCGTTGCGGTTGCAGCGGTTGTCGCGTGTCACGAAGGCGGCGCGTGCGCCGAGTTCGGCGGCCGTGCGGTCGGTGTCGTCGTGCGCGCTCGGCGCGCCGTCCCGGGCCAGGCGCTCGCGCCATCGCTGCAGCCACAGTCGCCGCGCTGGCTGGGGCGCGCTCAGGCCGGCGCGGCAGAAGGCCTGGATCTGCCGCACCAGCGGGCCCTCGATCTCGACCGCGTAGTCCTGCTTGCCCAGCGGCCCGAAGTCAGCGAGCTGGTCGGCGCAGTAGTTGATGCCACCGACGAATGCGCGCTGGCCGTCCACCACCACCAGCTTGCGATGCATGCGGCGCAGCATGTTGATGCGGGCGCCGAACAGGCGCTGCGCGGGTTCGAAGCTGCGCAGCGCGACACCGGCGTCCTGCAGCGGCTGCATGAACGACGTGGACAGGTCGGGCGAGCCCCAGCCGTCGACCAGCACGTGCACCTTGGCGCCCCGGCCGGCGGCGCGCAGCAGCACCTGCCGCAGTTCGCGCCCCACCTTGTCGTCGAAGAGGATGAAGGTCTCGAGCAGCACCTCGTGCTCGGCCGCATCGATGCTCTGGAATACGCGCGGGTAGTAGCCCTCGCCGTTTTCGAGCAAGGTGATGTGGTTGCCGGGCAGCCAATGCGAGTTCAAGGCTTTCATGGCGGCGCTGCCAGCTCGATGTCGGCCGCCAGCGGCGCGTGGTCGGACAGCCGGGACCACGGCCGGCGCGGCAGCTGCAGCGGGCGCGCCGCCACGACGCCGCGCACGTAGATGCGGTCCAGCCGCAGCAGCGGCCAGCGCGCGGGGAAGCTGCGCGCGTTCTGCCCCCAGGCGCTGCGGAAGACCTCGTGCAGCCCGCAAGCCGCCAGCAGCGCATCGGCGCGCAGCCGCCAGTCGTTGAAGTCGCCGGCGACGATCAGCGGCGCATCGGGCGGCACCTCGCTGTGCACCAGCTGGCACAGCCGCGCCAGCTGGTGGCGTCGGTGCGTCTGGCTGAGCCCGAGGTGCACGCACATCACGTGCAGTTCGCACGCACCGCCTTGGCGCGCCAGCACGCAGTGCAGCAGCCCGCGCGGCTCGGCGCCCGGCTGCGAGATGTCGTGGTTCTGGCTGCGCAGCACCGGCAGGCGCGACAACACCGCGTTGCCGTGGTCCTGACCCTCGGCCACCGCGTTGCGGCCGTAGGCGTGCTCGGGCCAGATCGCATCGGCCAGAAACTCGTACTGCGCACCGGCGGCGGCGGCGCTGGCGCGGCCGGTGCCGCCTTCGACCTCCTGCAGGAACACCAGGTCGCTGCCCAGCGCACGCACGGCGTCGCGCAATTCGCGCAGGACGAATCGGCGGTTGAGCGCGCTGTAACCCTTGTGGATGTTGACGGTCAGCAGGCGCAGGGTCACCAAGGAGGGAGAGGCATTCATGCGCGGCTGAGTCTGCAGCCGGCGCCGCGGCGGCGGCACCGGACGGCGCCGCCATGGCGTGTCGGACAACGCCGCGCCTGCACCCGGGAGCAGCCACTAGGCCAGGTCGGGCCCGGCCGGTGTTTCCGGCCCCTCGGGCCTCACGAGCCCCCCACAAGCCCCTCACGCCCCTCACGCCTTTCTGGCACGGTGGCGCCGTCGCGCACCAGCCGCCCGTCCACGAGCTCGAGCACGCGGTCGCAGCGCGCAGCCAGGCGCGGGTCGTGCGTCACCACCAGGAAGGAGGTCTTCAGCTCGGCGTGCATCTGCCGCATCAGCGCGAAGACCTCGTCGGCCGAACCGGTGTCCAGGTTGCCGGTGGGCTCGTCGGCCAGCACCAGCGGGGGCTCGAGCACCAAGGCGCGCGCGATCGCCACGCGCTGCTGCATGCCGCCCGACAGCTCGCCCGGACGCTTGCCCATCGCATCGCCCAGGCCAACCGCGGCAAGCACGGCGCGCGCCCGTTCACGCCGTGCCGGCGTGATGCGGCCCTCGCGCATCAGGGCCGGCAGGGTCACGTTCTCCAGCGCGCTGAAGGCCGGCAGCAGGTGGTGGAACTGGAATACGAAGCCCAGCGTGGAACGCCGGCGCAGCGTCAGCGTGGCGTCGTCCAGGCCGTTCATCTCGACGCCGTCGATGCGGTAGCTGCCGGCCGTCATGTGCTCGAGCAGGCCCACGATGTTCAACAGCGTGCTCTTGCCCGAGCCCGACGGGCCGATCAGCGCCGCGAATTCGCCGCGGCCGATGGTGAACGACAGGCCATGCAGCACCTCGGCCTCGTTGGGCAGGCCGATGTTGTAGCGCTTGCGGACGCCCTCGAGCGCCAACAGCACGGCCGGTGTTGCGGGCGGTTGTGGGGCCGGTTGTGCGGGCCGGGCGGGTGCGCTCATAGGCGAATGGCCTGCGCCGGGTCGAGCCTGGCGGCGCGCCGCGCCGGCGCCACCGCGGCGAGCACGCCGCACAGCGTGGCGATGGCGGCCACGCGCAGCGCCAGCGCCGGCTCGAGCGTGATGTTGAACAGCGGCAGGCCATCGGCGCCGAGCGCGAAGCGCGTGAAGACCCAGATCAGCGCCACCGCCAGCAGCACCCCCAGCACCGAGCCCAGCGCCCCGACGATGGCGCCCTGCAGCAGGAAGATGCGCAGCACCTGGCCCTGGGTGGCGCCCATCGCGCGCAGGATGCCGATCTCGCGCTGCTTCTGCACGACAGACACCACCAGCACGCTGGCGATGCCCAGCACCACGACGACCATCACCACGCCGCGGATCACCGCGGTGCTCACCGACTGCGCATTCAGCGCCGACACGAGCTGCGCATTGGCCTGCTGCCAGCTCTCGGCCTGGTAGGGCCAGCGCGCGGCGAGGTGGTCAGCCAGCGTCTGTGCCGACCAGATGTCGACCAGCGTGAGGTCCAGGCTGGTGGCGCCGCCGGGCAGGCCGACCAGGCTCTGCGCCGTGCGCAGCGGCACGATCACCGTGCGCCGGTTCAGTTCGCGCACGCCCAGGTCCACCAACGCCGTGACGCGCAGTGAGTCGCTGACGCCACCGGTGACGATGCCCACGCGGTCGCCGACGCGCACGCCCAGGTCGTCGGCCAGCTCGCGGCCGATGATGCCTTCGCCGGGTTCGAGCCGGGCCGTGCCGTCGACCACCTTGGAACGCAGGCTGACGATGCGGTCGTAGCGGTCGAGATCCACCCCCACCAGGGCGATCGCCTTGGACGCTTCGCCGCGCACTGCCAGGCCCGCGGCCGACACCATCGGCGAGACCGCAGCCACCTCGGGCATGGCTTCGAGCAGCGGCACCAGCAGCTGCCAGTTGCCGATGGAGCGCGGACGCTGCGCACGTGGCTGCGTCTGCACCAGTTCGCGCGTGCCGGTGCTGGCCGGCGCGCGGGCGGCCAGCACCACGTCGTCGCGCGGGCTCAGCGTCAGGTGCGCCTGTGCGCCCAGCGTCTTCTCGATGGTGTTCTGTTGCAGCCCGGTGATCAGCGCCGAGATGTAGGCGACCACGGCCACGCCCGCGGCCACGCCGACGATGATCAGCACGGTCTGCATGCGCCCTTCGCGCAGGAAGCGCGTGGCCACGCGGCGCTCGAATCCCAGCATCGCCGGCGTGCCTTCAGCGGCCCATGGCGTTGCTCAACGCGGCGCCAGCGTCTTCCTTGGTGCCGCTGCGGGCCGGGGCCGAAGCGGCAACAGCGGTGGCTACACGCACCCGCTGGCCGGGCGGCGGCGCCGTGCCGATCAGCACCAGTTCACCCGCGCTCAGGCCGTCGAGGATCTCCGCCGCATCGAGCGTGCGCAGCCCCAGGCGCACGGGGCGCGCTTCGACGCGCCCATCGCGTGCCAGCCAGACGCTGCTGCCGGTGGATGCGTCGCCGCGCAGTGCGTCGGCCGGCACCACCAAGGCCTGCGCGCGGCGCGCGGTCTTCACTTCCACCGACAGCGTCATGTCCTCGCGCAGAAAGGCCGGCGTGGGCTGCGACAGCGAGAACTTGACCTCGATCGCGCCGCGCTGGGCATCGACCACCGGCGCGATCGACAGCACGCGGGCCGTGAAGCGCTGCGTCGGGTAGGCGTCGGCCAGCACACCGGCCGTCTGGCCGGGTTGCAGCTGCCCCAGGTAACGCTCGTCCACCTGCGCCACGAGCTGCAGCGGGCCGGCGAGCGCCAGGCTGAGCAAGGCACGCCCGGGCTGCACGATCTGGCCCGGCTCGACCCTGCGCGACAGCACGCGCGCATCGGCCGGCGCGGTGAGCACGGCTTCGGCCAGGCGGGCCTCGGCGGCGGCGCGGGCGGCGCTGGCCAATGCCAACTGCGCCTGGGCCTGGGCAACGTCGGTGCCCGGCTCGGCGTTGGCGGCCCGCTGTGCGCGTGCGCCATCGAGTTGCGCCTGCGCCACCGCCACCGCGCGGCGCACCTCGTCCAGGCGCGCCTGGCTGAGAAAGCCCTTGGCCACGAGGTCCAGCGTGCGCTGCAGTTCGGCCTGCGCGGCCACCCGCACCGACTCTGCCTGCGCCACACCGGCCTGTGCGGCGCTGCGTCCGGTGCTGCGCAAACCCGCCAGACGCGCGGCGGCCTGGCGTTCGCTGGCCTGGCTTTGCGCCAGCGCGGCGCGCAATTCGTCGCTCTCTAGCCGCACGAGCACGTCGCCGGTCTTGACCTGCGCGCCTTCGGCCACGGCAACCGCCTGCACGCGCCCGGTGAGCGTGCTGCCCACTTCGACACGCGACGCGGTGGCCACGCGGGCCGAGAACTGCAGCGTGCGCACCAGCGGCGCCATGCGGGCGCTGATCGCCGGCACCAGGGGTGCGCGTGTCATCCACCAGGCGACAAGGGCGGCGAAAAGGACAACGGCAAGCACCGCAGTGGCGATGAGAAGGCGGCGCGGCATGGCGTTGATTCTGGCACCCAGGCCCGCGGGCGCTGCCGGCCGTCGAGGCGTGCCGGCCGATCCGATCGCTTGCCGTGGCGCGCCGCTGCCCGCCGGCGCTATGCGCCCGGACCGCGGATTTGCCTCAACCCACCTGCGCCGCAGCGCGGCCGTTGCGCGGCAGCGCCACCACCACACCATCGCCAGCCGTGGTGGCACGCGCCCGCAGCTGCCCGCAGCCACCTTCCACGTCCTGCCCGGCCGAGTGGCGCAGCTTGGTCAGCACGCCGCGGCGGTGCAACTGGCGCGCCATCTCGGCAGCGCGCTCCCAGCTGGGGCGCTGAAAATCCAGCCCGTCGACCGCGTTGTAGGGGATCAGGTTCAACACGCCGTACTTGCCGGCCAGCAGGCGGGTGATGCCGTCGAGTTCATCGTCGCCGTCGTTGATGCCGGCCAGCAGCGTCCACTGGTACTGCACCGGGTAGCCGGTGGCGCGCGCATAACGCTCGGCCTGGGCGACCAGTTCATCGGGTGACAGCCGTGGCGCCCGCGGCAGCAGGCGCTCGCGCAGCGCGGCGTCGGTGGTGTGCAGCGACAGCGCCAGCGCCGGCCGCACCTGGCCGCTCTGCAGCGCCAGCAGCCGCTCGAAGGCGCGGGGGTCGCCGACGGTGGAGAAGACCAGGTTCTTGTGGCCGATCTGGCCCACCGTGCCCAGCAGCTCGATCGCCTCCAGCACGTTGTCGAGGTTGTGCGCCGGCTCTCCCATGCCCATGAAGACGACTTTCTTCACCGGGCGCAGGCAACGCGCCAGCGCCACCTGGGCCACGATCTCGGCGCTGCCCAGCTGGCGCAGCAGGCCCTCGCGGCCGGTCATGCAGAACAGGCAACCCACCGCGCAGCCCACCTGGGTGCTGACGCACAGGCCGGGGATGCGGCCGGGCGGCATCAGCACGCTCTCGATCGCCTGGCCATCGGCCAGCGCCAGCAGCAGGCGCGACGAGCCGTCCTCGCCCGGGTGCTCGCTGAGCAGCCGCGCCAGGCCGCTCAACTCGGCCGTCAGGCCGGGCAGGGCGTCGCGCACCGCGCGCGGCAGCCAGTGCTCGGGCTGGCGGCGGCCGCCGTCGTGCGGCAGCGCGTGTGTCCAGTGGCGCAGCACACGCTGCTCGTGCACCGGCTTGGCGCCGAGGGCGCGCAGGCGCTGGCGGAGGTCGTCGACGCGCATGGTGCGGGCGTGCTCGGCTGCCGCTCAGGTGCCGCTCAGGTGCCGATCACGCCGCCATCCTGCCGGCGGATCACCACGGTGGCCGATCGCGGCCGGCTGGCGCCAGGGCCTTCGGGCCAGCTGGAGTGGCGCGTGGGCGCCGCTGCATCGTTGCGCCCGGTGGGTGATTCACCGGGGTGCTGCACGTTGATGAACAGGGTGCGCCCATCGGGCGTGAACGCGCAGCCTGTGATCTCGCAGCCCGCGGGGCCGGTGAGAAAGCGGCGGATCTCGCCGGTGGCCGGGTTGCAGGCCAGCATCTGGTTGTGGCCCAGCCGCGCCAGTTCGCCCTTGCCCGCGGCCGAGCTGGCCATGTCGGTCTGGATCCACAGCACGCCGCGCGCATCGATGGTCAGCCCGTCGGGGCAGGCGAAGACATCGCCCCGGATGTTGCCCTGCGCCTCGGGCCGCGCATTGGCCGGGTCGCCGGCCAGCACCAGGTGGTTCCAGCGCATCGTCGTGCCGTCGAAATCGCCAGCGTCCACCCAGCGGATGATCTGGCCCATCACGTTGTTGGCGCGCGGGTTGGCCGCGTCGACCGCGGGTTGGCCGGGCGCACCGCGGCGGCTGTTGTTGGTGAGGGTGCAGTACACCTCGCGGGTCTTGGGGTCGATGGCCAGCCACTCGGGCCGGTCCATCTTGGTGGCGCCCAGCGCGTCGCTGGCCTGGCGTGCCTTGATCACCACCTCGCCGGGGTCGGCAAAGCCGTTGGCGGCGGTCAGCGGGCCCTGGCCATGCACCAGTGGCAGCCAGCGACCGCTGCCGTCGGCGTCGAATCGCGCCACGTACAGCGTGCCGTGGTCCAGCAGGTCGCGGTTGGCCTGCGCGGCGGTCTGGCCGTTGCCGGCGGGGGCGATGCGGTCGCGGCTGACGAACTTGTAGAGGTACTCGAAGCGCGCGTCCTCGCCCGAATAGACCACTGCCCGGCCATCACGGGTGACGGCCACCCAGGCGCCTTCGTGCGCGGCGCGGCCGATGGCCGTGCGCTTGACCGGCGTGCTGGTCGGGTCCATCGGGTCGATCTCGACCACCCAGCCGAAGCGGTTGAACTCGTTGGGGTGCCGGTTCACGTCGAAGCGCTCGTCGAAGGCGCTCCAGCGGTACCAGGTGTCCTTGCGCATGCCCCAGCGGCGCTGGTGGGCGTCGGGCTGGTCGGGGCCGTTGAAGTAGCCGACCCAGTTTTCTTCGCCCGACAGGTAGGTGCCCCAGGGCGTCATGCCGGCGGCGCAGTTGTTGATCGTGCCCAGCACGGTGCGGCCCGCCGGGTCGGCGGCGGTTTGCATCATCGGGTGGCCGGCGGCCGGCCCGCCGATGGCGAACGGCGTGTTCGCGGTGAAGCGCCTGGCATGGCGCGAGGGCCGCACCACCTGCCAGCGGCCCGCCTGCTCGGCCACCTCGATCACCGACACGCCGTGCGCGGCCTGCGCCTTGCGCACCTTCTCGGCCGACCAGTCGGCCAGCCCACCGGGGTGCAGCAGGCCGTCGTCGGTGTACTCGTGGTTGATCGCCAGCAGGCCGCGGCGGCTGCCCGGCGCGCCGTCGCCCAGCGGGTAGAAGTGCATGCCGTCGTGGTGCATGCCCAGCTGCAGCGCCTGCTCGGCCGCGCTGTTGCTGGCGTCGGGCTTGAAGGCCGGCATGGCGCCGGCGATGCCCACCGGATCACCCCAGGGCGCGATGACCTCGGCCACATAGCCTTCAGGCACCAACACCGTATCGGCAGTGGACGTGGGGATGGCCTTGAAGCCCAGCGTGGGGCCGGTGGCGGTGCCACCACCCGCCGCCGTGGCGCAGCCCGTCAGCGACGCGGCCATCGGCGCGAAGGCCGCCGCCAGCGCCGCACCCAGCCCGCCCTGCAGCCAGATGCGGCGTGTGGGGTCGGACACCGCATGCACGCTGGCATTGCCGCTGCGGTTGCTGTCTTCCAGGGAGTCGAAGTGCTTGGCCATCCCGCGATTCTGACGGTTGCGAGGGGGGGTGGTGGCTCGGGGCGCTCCGGCGTGGTGGAGCGCCCGGTGCTGCCGGGGTGACGATCAAGCCGCCACGGTGGCCTTGAAGAAGCCGCGCAATGCCTCGGCCATCTGGGCGCGCACGGGCTCACCCGACACCACCACGTCCACCATGCTCAGCGAGGTGTGGGTGTGGCCGCGCGCGCTGATGCGCTGCACCGGCACGCCGGCCGCGGCCATGGCCTGGGCATAGGCCATGCCCTCGTCGCGCAGCGGATCGAACTGGCAGGTGACCACGCAGGCCGGTGGCAGGCCGGCCAGGCTGGCCGCGCGCAACGGCGAGGCCTTGGGGTGGGCGCGGTCGGCCGGATCGGCGTAGTAATCCCAGAACCAGGTCATCAGCGGCGCGGTCAGCACATAACCTTCGGCGTTTTCCACGTAGGACGGGGTGGTCATGTCGCAGTCGGTCACCGGGGTCATCAGCAGTTGGCCGGCAATCGCCGGGCCACCGGTGTCGCGTGCCTGCTGGCAGGCCACGGCCGCCACGTTGGCGCCGGCGCTCCAGCCGGCCACGGCCACCGGGCCGGGTGCGCCGCCCAGCGATGCGGCATTGGCCGACACCCAGCGCAAGGCCGCCAAGCCGTCGTCGGCCGCCGCGGGGAACCGCGCCTCGGGCGCATGCCGGTAGTCCACCGACACGATCAGCACACCGCTGCGCCGGCACAGGTCGCGCAGCAGCGGGTCGTCGGAATCGGCCGCGCCCAGCACCCAGCCGCCGCCGTGGAAATACACCACCACCGGGTGCGGGCCGGGTGTGGCCGGCCGGTAGACGCGGTAGGCCAGCGGGCCGGCGGCACCGGGCAGCGTGCCGTCGACGATCTCGCCCACCGCCGGGCCGGGCGGCCGCGCGGCGTTGAGCTGATCGAGAAAGGCGCGTGCCTGCTCGGCCGGCATCGAGTTGAAGGTGGGCAGGTTCATGGCCGCCAGCATGTCCAGCACCATGCCCACGTCGGGTTGCAGGCGGCGCACCACGCCGTCGTTGCACTGCACGCCGGCCGGGCCGCTGCGCATGAAGCCCAGGTCGCCCTGCGCCACCACCTCGTCGCAGGCCTTGCGGTAGGCGTCCACGCCGCCCACGTAGGGCAAAAACACGCGCGGCTTGCCCGGCACGTTGGCGCCCATGTACCAGGAGTCGGCGCTGGGAAACAGCGTGATCGCCGCGCAATCCTGGTTGTGCACCATCCAGCCGGCCTCGGCGGTGGCGGTGGGCTCGATGGTGGTCAGGTGCTGCGCGCGCAGGCGCACCAGGCAGTCGCTCACCCAGTCCACATGCTGCTCGATGGACACCATCATGTTCGACAGCACCGACGGGCTGCCCGGCCCGGTGATGGTGAAGAAGTTGGGAAAGCCGGCGGTCATCAGGCCCAGGTAGGTGAGTGGACCGTGGGCCCACTTCTGCTGGAGCGTCTGGCCGTCGCGGCCGGTGATGTCGACCGAGACGATGGCGCCGGTCATGGCGTCGAAGCCGGTGGCGTAGACGATGGCGTCGAAATCCATCGCCTCGTCGGCCAGCGCGATGCCGGTCTCGGTGATGCCGGTGATGGGCCGGCTGCGCAGATCCACCAGGCGCACGTTGGGGCGGTTGAAGGTCTGGTAGTAGCCGGTGTCCAGGCACGGGCGCTTGGTGCCGAAGTGGTGGTCCTTCGGGCTCAGCAGCTCGGCGGTCTCGGGGTTGTCGACCACGGCGTGGATCTTCTCGCGCACCTTGCCGGCGACGATGGCGTTGGCATCGGGGAACAGGATCTGGTCGGCAAACACGCCCAGGATGGGGACCAGCTCGCCGGTGGCCCAGGCGGCCTCGAAGCGCTCGGTCTGCACCTCGGGGGTGCTGTAGCGGCCGTAGACCTGGGTGGGCTCGCTGGGCACGCCGGCGCGTGACCATTTGGCGGCCAGGCGGTAGGCGTCGCGGTCGGCCGCCAGCGGCGCCAGGCGCTCGGGCCGCACCGGGCCGTTGCCCGCCGGGATCGAGTAGTTGGGCGTGCGCTGGAACACCGTGAGCTGCGCCGCCTGCTGGGCGATCAGCGGGATGGACTGGATGCCCGACGAGCCGGTGCCGATCACCGCCACCCGCTTGCCGGTGAAATCAACCCCCGCATGTGGCCAGCGGCCGGTGGTGTAGACCTCGCCCTGGAAGCGGCTGGCGCCTGCAATCTCGGGCGCCTTGGGCACCGACAGGCAGCCGGTGGCCATGATGTAGAAGCGGCAGCTGAGGGTCGCGCCGGTGGTGGCGTCGGCGTTGGTGCGCAGGCGCCAGCGGCCGGTGGATTCGTCCCAGGCGGCTGCCTCCACGCGGGTGTTGAACTGGATGTCGGGCCGCAGGTCGTAGCGCTGCGCCACAAACTGGGCGTAGCGCAGGATCTCGGGTTGGGTGGCGTACTTCTCCGACCAGGTCCAGGCCTTCTCCAGATCGGGGTCGAAGCTGTAGCTGTAGTCGGTGGTGGGGATGTCGCAGCGCGCGCCGGGGTAGCGGTTCCAGTACCAGGTGCCGCCCACGTCGTCGGCCGCCTCCAGCACCCGCACGCTGAAACCCAGGCCACGCAGCTTGTGCAGCAGGTACAGGCCGGCAAAACCGGCGCCCACCACGACCACGTCGACATCGAGGTCGGCGCCGCGCGCAGCGGCTGCTGGTGTCTTGGGATCTGCCATGGCGGTACTCCTCGGGTGGGTGTAACGGCCATCTTGCACGGGCTGCCGCCGCGGCGGGCCCTTGTTTTCCCGGAGGCGGTGTCGCTCAGCCGCGCAGGTGACAAGCCACCCAATGCCCCTCGCCCACTGGCTTGAGCACCGGCGACTGCACGTCGCACAGGCCCTTCTGCGCGATCGGGCAGCGGGTGTGGAAGTGGCAGCCCGGCGGCGGGTTGATCGGGCTGGGCACGTCGCCCTGCAGCCGGATGCGCGTGCGCTTGACCGTCGGGTCGGGGATGGGCACCGCCGACAGCAGGGCCTCGGTGTAGGGGTGAAAAGGTCGGGTGTAGAGGTCCTTGGACGGCGCGATCTCGACGATGCGGCCCAGGTACATCACCGCCACGCGGTTGCTGATGTGCTCGACCACGCTCAGGTCGTGGGCGATGAAGATGTAGGTCAGGCCGAACTGCGACTGCAGGTCTTCCAGCAGGTTGATCACCTGCGCCTGGATCGACACGTCGAGCGCGCTGACCGCCTCGTCGCAGACGATGAGCTTGGGGTTGACAGCCAGCGCCCGGGCGATGCCGATGCGCTGGCGCTGGCCGCCCGAGAACTCATGCGGGTAACGCCGCATGTGGTCGGCGCTCAGGCCCACGGTCTCCAGCAGCTGCACGATGCGCGCGTCGTAGTCGGCGCGTGTCTTGGTGAGCTTGTGGATGGTCAGCGCCTCGCCGATGATGGCCGAGACCGTCATGCGCGGGTTCAGGCTGGCGAACGGATCCTGGAAGATGATCTGCATGTCGCGCGCCAGCGCACGCAGCTGATCCTTGTCGGCGTGGGTGACGCTCTTGCCCTCGAACCACACCTCGCCCGAGGTCGGCTCGATCAGCCGCAGGATGCAGCGCCCGGTGGTGCTCTTGCCGCAGCCGCTCTCGCCCACCACGCCCAGGGTCTCGCCGGCCGGCAGCTCGAAGCTGACGCCGTCCACGGCATGCACATGGCCCACGGTGCGGCTGAGCAGGCCACCCCGGATGGGGAAGCGCTTGACCAGGTTCTGCACCTTCAGCAGCGGCGGGCTGCCGGCGGACTGCGCCAGGCTGGAGGTTTCGCCGCTCATGCCAGCGCACTGTCGAGGATGCAGGCCACCTTGTGGCCGGGGGTCACCTCGCGCAGCGGCGGCGTGGCCGTGCTGCAGGCCGGCATGGCGTGCTTGCAGCGGCCGGCAAAGCGGCAGCCGGGGCCGGGGTTGATCAGCTTGGGCACGGTGCCGGGGATGGCTTCGAGCCGCACCTTGTGCACCGCCGCGGTGTCGATGCGCGGGATGCTGCGGATCAGGCCCTGCGTGTAGGGATGGCGCGGGTGGGCAAACAGGTCTTCGGCGCTGGCCTCTTCGATCACCTGGCCGGCATACATCACCACCACCTTCTGCGCCACCTCGGCCACCACGCCCATGGCATGGGTGATCAGCATCACGGCCATGCCCAGCCGGTCTTTCAGCTCCTGCATCAGGTCGAGGATCTGGGCCTGGATGGTGACGTCGAGCGCGGTGGTGGGTTCGTCGGCGATCAGCAGTTTGGGGTTGCAGGCCAGCGCGATGGCGATCATCACCCGCTGGCGCATGCCGCCCGAGAACTGGTGCGGGTAGTCCATCACCCGGCGCTCGGCCGTGGGGATGCGCACCAGGCGCAGCATCTCCACCGCGCGGTCGAGCGCGTCCTTGCGCGACAGGCCTTCGTGCAGGCGCACGCTCTCGGCGATCTGCTCGCCCACGGTGTAGACCGGGTTCAGCGAGGTCATCGGCTCCTGGAAGATGATGGCGATCTCGTTGGCGCGGATCTTTTGCATCGCCTCGGGCGGCAGCGGCACCAGATCACGCCCCTGCCACAGCACCTGGCCGGCCACGATCTTGCCGGGTGGCATGTCGATGAGCTTGAGCACGGTCTTGGCGGTCACGCTCTTGCCGCAGCCGCTTTCGCCCACCACGCACACCGTCTCGCCGGCCTCGATGCTGATGTCGACGCCGTCGACCGCGTGCAGCCAGCCGTCGTCGGTCTTGAAGTGGGTTTTCAGGCCCCGGATGTCGAGCAGGGGCATGTCAGCAGCGCCCGGCCGCCCGAAGCGGCTGACAGCCCCCTCGGGGGGCAGCGAACGAATGTGAGCGTGGGGGTTTCATGTCAGAGCACGCGTCGCGGGTCGAGCGCGTCGCGCAGCCCGTCGCCGATGAAGTTGATGGTCAGCACGGTGAGAAAGATCGCCAGGCCGGGGAACACCGCCCAGTGCAGGGCCAGGTCCATGTAGTCGCGGCTGTCGTAGAGGATGCGGCCCCAGGTGGGGATGTCGGGCGGGAAGCCCAGGCCCAGGAAGCTGAGCGTGCTCTCGGCAATGATGGCGGCGGCCACGTCGATGGTGGCGGCCACGATCACCGGCCCCAGGCTGTTGGGCAGGATGTGCCGCACCACCTGGCGCGTGGTGCTGGCGCCCAGCGCGCGCGCGGCCTCGACGAACTCTTTCTCGCGCAGGCTGAAGAACTGCGCCCGCACCAGCCGCGCCACCGGCATCCAGCGGAAGCCGCCGATCACCGCGACGATGAGGATGAAGATGCCCACCTCCAGCCCGAAGGCCGCTTTCAGCGGCTCGCGGAACAGGAAGATCAACAGCAGCAGCAGCGGCAGCTGCGGCAGGCTCAGGAACAGGTCGGTCAGCCACATCAGCAATGAATCAACCCAGCCGCGGGCCATGCCGGCGATGGCGCCGATGATCACGCCCACGGTGATGGCCATCAGCATCGCCGCCAGGCCGACGGCCAGGCTGATGCGCCCGCCGTACAGCATGCGCGCCAGCAGGTCGCGGCCCAGGTCGTCGGTGCCGAACAGGTGGCCGCCGCCGGGTGGCGCCAGGCGGGCCTTGAAGTCGACATCGTTGATGCCCACCTTGTAGACCAGCGGCCCCAGCAGCACCGCCAGCACCATGAAGCCCAGCACCCACAGGCTCCAGTAGGCCAGCCGGTGGCGCTTGAAGCGGCGCCACGCTTCCGCGCCCGGCGACGTTGAGGCCCCTCGGACAGCGGGTACGCTGCCCGGCCCCCCGAGGGGGCCGCCGGCCGGCTTGGGGCGGCCCGGCGCTCGGCCGGCCCCGCTGCCATCAGCAGGCTCATTGGTAGCTGATGCGGGGGTCGAGCCAGCCATAGAGCAGGTCTGCAATCAGGTTGAAGAGGATCACGAGGCAACTGAAGACGAAGGTGACCGCCATGATCACCGGCGTGTCGTTGCGCAGGATGGCGTCGATCAGCAGGCTGCCGATGCCGGGGATGCGAAAGATCTGCTCGGTGACGATGGCCCCGCCAAACACCGCCGGCATCTGCAGGGCCATCAATGTGACCACCGGGATCAGCGCGTTGCGCACCACGTGCTTGGTGATCACGGTGCGTTCGGACAGGCCCTTGCTGCGCGCGGTGGTCACGTAATCGAGGCGGATCACGTCCAGCACCGCCGAGCGCACGTAACGCATCATGCTGGCGCCCTGAAACAACCCCAGCACCGTGATCGGCATGATCGACTGCTTGAACTGCTGCCACCACCAGTCGAGCCCGGTGGCCGACAGGTCACTGCGGTAGACGAACGGGAACCAGCCCAGGTAGATGCTGAAGAACAGGATGAAGATCACGCCGGTGAAGAAGGTGGGCAGTGAAAAGCCCACGAACGACAGCGTGCTGGCGATGCGGTCGAACCACGAATAGGGCTTGGCCGCGGCCAGGATGCCCACCGGCAGCGCCACCAGGATCGCCAGCAACTGCGACAGCCCGATCACCGCCAGCGTGACTGGAATGCGCTGCGCGATGAGCTGATCGACGTCGATGCGGCTGACGAAGCTGAAGCCCCAGTTGCCCTGGAACATGTTGACCAGCCAGCTCGTGTAGCGCTGCCAGACCGGATCGTCCAGCCCGAACTGCGCACGCAGGGCCATGCGCACCTCGGGTGGCACCGACGGGTTGTTGGCCAGGTCTTCGAACGGATCGCCAGGCGCCAGCGCCAGCACCGTGAACAGCACGAGGCTGATGCCCAGCAGGCTGGGCAGCGCGATCAGCAGACGGCGGAGGATGTAGTTGAGCAAGAGAGCAAAGGCCCGCAGGCGTGCAAGGAAGCAGGAAGGTCAATGGCCGCAGCAAGCGGCCGCCGCGGATCCGGCTTCGCCGGGCCGCTGGCGGCGTCCCCTTGAGGGGGAGCGCCGCAGGCGCTACGGGGGTGGGTTCAAGCTTCGCGGTGCCAGTAGCCAATGGACCAGGTCAGGCCATCCCAGGCCGAGCTCTGGATGGTCATCTTGTTGACCACCCCCACCGGGCGCGGCCGCGCGAACAGCGGGATCACATGGCCGTCGCCGATCACCAGGTCGTTGAGCTTGATGAACATGGCGGCCCGCTTGACGGGGTCGAGTTCAACCTGCGCGGCCGCGAAGGTGGCGTCGTACTCCTTGTTGCTCCAGCGCACCAGGTTGCGGCTGGCCCACTTGTTGGCCTTCTGCGAATGTTGGGCGGTGGTGAACTGCTCCATGAACAGCTGCGGGTCGGGCTGCGTCATCGTGGTGGTGAACATCTGCATGTCGGACCAGAACTTCTGGTAGGTGTCCGGGTTGGCGAAGTCGCTGCCGAAGAACACCGAAGCCACCACGCTCTTGAGTTCCAGATCGATGCCGGCCTTGGTGCAGGCGTCCTTGATGATGGCCTGGCACTTCTGGCGCGGGCCGCTCACCGAGGTCTGGTAGACGAACTTCAGCTTGACGTTGCCCTTGGCGCGGATGCCGTCGGCGCCTTTTTTCCAGCCCGCGCCTTCAAGCAGTGCGATGGCCTTGTCGAGGTTGAATTCGTACTTGGTGTTGGGGCTGCGAAAGCGCGGCGGGTTGTTCAGGAAGTTGCTGGTGGCGATGGCGCCGCGGCCGTAGATGACCTCCTGGATGCCCTTGCGGTCGATCAACAGGCTCATCGCGTCACGCACCACCTTGTCGCTGAAGGCGGGGTGCTTGCTCTTGGCGCTGCCGCGCTCGCCGTCGACCTCGTTCCAGGGGTCGGTGACGTTGAGCGAGACGAACTCGATGTCGCTGCCGGCCTTGAACTCCATCTTGCCCTTGCCGGCGGCTTCCAGGCGCTTGAGGATCTCGTCCTCGACTGCCAGGTTCCAGCCCACGTCGTAGTCGGCGGTCTGCAGCACCGCGCGGGCGGCGCTGGTGGCATCGCCGCCGCCCTTGACCTCCAGCGCGTCGAAGAACGGCTGGTTGGGGATGTGGTACTCCTTGAAGGCTTCGGCGCGCAACGTGTCACCGGGCTTGAAATCGATGATCTTGTAGGGCCCCGTGCCCACCGGCCGGGTGTTGGCCGGGTTGTCGCGCGACTTGGCGCCCATGAAGGGCTCGAAGACATGCTTGGGCAGGATCAGGCCGGCCGAGCCCACCAGCGCCTCGGCCCAGAACGGCGTGGGCTTGGGGTAGTCGATGCGCACCGTGTGCGAATCGACCTTGGTGACCTTGATGTCGCGGTACGTTGCGACGGTGACCATGGCCGCCGCCGGATCGCCGGCATAGGCGGCGGTGAACACCACGTCATCGGCGGTGAAGGGCTTGCCGTCGTGCCAGGTGACATCCTTCTTGAGCTTCCAGATCACGCTCCGGCCGTCGGCGGCCAGGCCGCCGTTGGCGCGGCTCGGGATCTCGGCAGCCAGCCGCGGGATGAGGTTGCCTTCGGTGTCCCAGCCGGCCAGCGGCTCGTAGAAGATGCGGCTGGCGTCCTGGTCCTTGGTGCCACCGGCGTAGTGCGGGTTCAGGTGCACCGCCGCCTGCCAGTAGATCAGCTTGAGCGTGCCGCCACCACCGCGCTTGGTGGGCTTGTAGGGCAGCGCGGCCTGGGTCTGGGCCACGCCCTCGTGCATCAGCATCATCGAGGCCATCGGGGCGGTCAGGCCCACGGCCACCATCTGCTGGATGAAACTGCGGCGGGGCAGCTTGCCCTCGCGAACGTCTTCGATCAGGGTGCGCAAATCGCGTTCGATCATGGTGTGGCTCCTGCGGCGGTGATGGGATGTCCGGGTGGTGGCGGTGGGAGTGGTGTGCAGCCCGCGCACCCAGAAGCTGCCGATTGTGGCAACGGGTGCGCCATGCTATCGGCTGGCCCCGGGCCCGCCATACGGGTCGCCCCGATAAGGTGCGACCCCGATCTGCCGGCCGCACCAGGCCGGCACCGCGCGATACTTCGGCGCATGACCGACGACGTGCTGCGCATCCATGGCCCCCAGCAGGCGGTGCATCCGCTGGTGCTGGATTCCCCGCATTCGGGCTTCTGCATGCCGGCGGATTTCGGTGCCGCGCTGCCGGAGGCCGACCTGCGTGATGGTGAAGACTGTTTCATCGACGAGCTGTACCTTCCTGCCACCGAGCGCGGCATTCCGCTGCTGGCGGCCTTGTTCCCAAGAACCTACCTCGACCCCAACCGCCATGCCGGCGACATCGACCTCGATCTGCTCGACGGGCCCTGGCCCGACGCGCATGTGCCCAGCGGCAAGGCGCGCATCGGCAAGGCGCTGGTCTGGCGCACGCTGGACGACGGGCGGCCGATCTACGACCGCAAGCTCACCGTGCAGGAATTGCGCCAGCGCATCGCGCGCTGCCATGCGCCCTACCACCAGGCGCTGCGTGGCCTGCTGGATGCGGCCCATGCCCGGCACGGCGTGGTCTATCACCTGAACTGCCATTCGATGAACGCGGTCAGCGGCACCATGGGCGAAGGCGGTGCCGGCCGGCCGCGCGCCGACATGGTGCTGGGTGACCGCGATGGCACCACCTGCGCGCCTGCGTTCACCGCCTTCGTGCGCGAGGTGCTGACGGCCCAGGGTTACGACGTGGCGGTGAACGATCCGTTCAAGGGCGTGGAACTGGTGCGCGCCCATGCCGATCCGGCAGCCGGCCGGCACAGCCTGCAGCTGGAGGTGAACAAGCGGCTGTACATGGACCAGGCCACGCTGCAGAAGCACGCAGGCTTTGCCAGGCTGCAGGCCGACCTGATGGCGCTGCTGGAGGCGATCGACCAGCGTTTTGCGCCGGCCTGATCAGAGCTTCTCGGTCTCGCCCCCCTTGGGCTGCCACTTCATCAGCCGCTTTTCGATGCGGCCCACGGCGGCGTCGAGTGCCAGCGCAAAGCCGGTCAGCACCAGGATGCCGGCCATCACCGTGTTGATGTCGAACACGCCCTCGGCCTGCTGGATCAAATAGCCCACGCCGCTGGCCGAGCCCAGGTATTCACCCACCACCGCGCCGACGAAGGCCAGGCCCACGCTGGTGTGCAGCGAGCTGAACACCCAGCTGGTGGCGCTGGGCAGGTAGACATGGCGCAGCAGCTGGCGCGGGCCGGCGCCCAGCATGCGCGCATTGGCCAGGATCACCGGGCTGACCTCCTTCACGCCCTGGTAGACGTTGAAGAAGACGATGAAGAACACCAGCGTGACGCCCAGCGCCACTTTGCTGGCGATGCCCAGCCCGAACCACACCGCGAAGATCGGCGCCAGGATGATGCGCGGCATCGAGTTCATCGCCTTGATGTAGGGCTCGAGCAGCGCGCTGGCCATCGGGCTGAGCGCCAGCCACAGGCCGCCGGCCAGGCCACCGACCGCGCCGATGCCGAAGGCCAGCAGGGTTTCGATCAGCGTCACGCTGAGGTGGCTGTAGATGTCGCGATCGATGAAGAACCAGTGTGCGATGCGGTCAAACACCTTCACCGGCTCGCCGAAGAAGAAGGCCGCCTGCTGGTCGTTCTCGAACACCATCGGCGGCACCAGGCCGGGCGTGGTCAGCACATGCCAGAGGCCGAAGATCGCCACCAGCAGGCCCACCTGCCAGAGGCGCAGGTTGCGCGGGTTGGGTTTGAAGGCGTTCCACATGGCTGTCAGGCCACCTTCACTTGAAGCTGCTGCTGGTAGCCCTTGAGCACCTCGTCGCGCATCACCGCCCAGATGGCCTGGTGCAGCTCGATGAAGCGCGGTGTGGCGCGCACCTCGGCCACGTCACGCGGGCGGGCCAGATTCACCGTGAACTCGCCGATCGGGTGCGAGGCCGGCCCGGCGCTCAGCACCACCACGCGGTCGCTCATCGCAATCGCCTCGTCGAGATCGTGGGTGATGAACAGCACCGCTTTCTTCTTGCTCTGCCAAAGATCCAGCAACTCGTTCTCCATCAGCTGCCGGGTCTGGATGTCGAGCGCCGAGAACGGCTCGTCCATCAGGATGATGTCGGGGTCGAGCACCAGCGTCTGGGCCAGGCTGGCGCGCTTGCGCATGCCACCGCTCATCTGGTGCGGGTAGCGGTCGCCGAAGGCGCCCAGCCCCACGCGGCGCAGCCAGTCCTCGGCCTGCGCCCGGGCGTCGGCGGGCGGCGTGCCGCGGAACTCCAGCCCGGCCATCACGTTGCCCAGCGCGGTGCGCCAGGGCATCAGGCTCTCGGCCTGGAACATGTAGCCGGCGCGGGCGTTGATGCCCACCAGCGGCTGGCCGAACACGCTGACCGTGCCGGTGCTGGGCTGCAGCAGCCCGGCGCCCACGTTCAGCAGCGTGCTCTTGCCGCAGCCGGTGGGGCCCACCACCGAGACGAACTCCCCAGCGCCCACGGTGAGCGACACCCCGGCCACCGCGGTGTAGCGCTGGCCGGGGTTGTCGCGGCTGACGAAGGTGCAGGAGACGTCCTGCAGCGTCAAGGCTGCAGGGCTCATTTGCCTGGGTACTTGCCCAAAGCCACCCTGACGAAGTCATTGGTGTAGACCGCCTTCAGGTCGAGCTTGGCCTTGGCGATTGCGGGGTCGATGCTGGCCAGCGCGCGGAAGGCGGTGTCGGCACCCTTGTCGGGGAACAGGCCGTCGGGCGACAGCGCGCCCTTGGCGGCCAGGAAGGCGTCGATGTAGACGGCGCGGTCGCCCAGCAGGTATTCCTCGGGCACGGTCTTGATGATGTCGCCCGGGCCGGCTTTCTGGATCCACTGGTTGGCGCGCACGATGGCATTGGCCAGCGCCTGCACGGTGCGGGGGTTCTGGTCGATGAAGGCCTGCTTCAGGTACAGGCAGCCCGCGGGCATCGGGCCGCCGAACACCTTGTCGGCCTCGGCCACCACCCGCGTGTCGCTGATGATCTTGAGATCGTTGCTGCGCGTCAGCAGCGAGATCACCGGATCGAGGTTGGACATCGCGTCGATCTGGCCCGACCGCATCGCCGCCACCGCGCCGTTGCCCGCGCCCACGCCGATGAAGCTGACGTCGCTGGGCTTCAGGCCCACCTTGGCCAGCGCGAAGTTGGCCATCACGTTGGTGCTGCTGCCCGGCGCGGTGACGCCGATCTTCTTGCCCTTCAGATCGGCCACCGATTTGAAGTTGGGCATGGTCTTGGGGTTGATGCCCAGCACGATCTGCGGCGCGCGGCCCATCAGCGCCACGGCACGCAGGCGCTGGCCCTTGGCCTGCAGGTTGACGGTGTGCTCGAAGGCGCCGCTCACCACGTCGGCGCTGCCGCCCACCAGCGCGCGCAGCGCCTGGCTGCCGCCGGCGAAGTTGACGATCTTCAGGTCCAGCCCCTCGGCCTTGAAGTAGCCCAGCTGCTCGGCGATGGTCAGCGGCAGGTAGTACAGCAGGTTCTTGCCGCCCACGGCCAGCGTGAGCTGTGGCTTTTCAAGGGCCTGGGCGTGCGCACCGGTGAAGGGGGACAGCAGCGTGGCGCCGGTGGCGCCGGCGCCGAGCAGGAAGTTGCGGCGTTGCAGGGTCATGGTGGTCTCGGTGGGGTTTGGGTGGGAGGGGGCCATGTCAACAAGGGGCCAGGCGTTCAGCCGGGCAAACGCACCGGCAGGTGGGTGAAGCCGCGCACGAAGTTCGACAGCGTGCGCCGCGGCTCACCCACCACCTCGATGGCCGGAAAGCGCTGCAGGATCTCTTCCCACAGGATCTTCAGCTGCATCTCGGCCAGGCGGTTGCCCACGCAGCGGTGGATGCCGAAGCCGAAGCTCAGGTGCTGGCGCGGCCGGGCGCGGTCGATGATGAAGTCGTTCGCATGTTCGATCGCGGTCTCGTCGCGGTTGCCCGAGAGATACCACATCACCACCTTGTCGCCCTTCTTGATGGGCTTGCCGCCCAGTTCGGCATCGGCCAGCGCGGTGCGGCGCATGTGGGCCAGCGGCGTCTGCCAGCGGATGATCTCGGGCACCAGGCTGTCGATCAGCGCGGGGTTGGCGCGCAGCTTGGCCATCTGCGCGGGGTGCTGGTGCAGTGCCAGCAGGCCGCCGGTCATCGAGTTGCGGGTGGTGTCGTTGCCGCCCACGATCAGCAGCAGCAGGTTGCCCAGAAACTCTTGCGGCGACATGTGGCGCGTGGCCGGCGCGTGCGCCAGCATCGACACCAGATCACCGCGCGGTGGGGCGTTGACCCGCTCGTTCCACAGCCGGGTGAAGTAGGCCAGGCATTCGCCCAGCTCGACGCTGCGCGCCTCCATCGATTCGACGATGTGGTCCAGCCCCGGGATCGAGGTGGCCACGTCGGACCAGCGGGTGAGCTTGTGCCGGTCGTCGAACGGAAAGTCGAACAGCGTGGCCAGCATCTGGGTGGTCAGCTCGATTGAGACGCGCTGCACCCAGTCGAAAGGCTCGTTGCGCGGCAGCCCGTCGAGCACGCGGGCGGTGCGCTGGCGGATGGTGGCCTCCATCGACGCCAGGTTGACCGGCGCCACGATGGGGCTGACGGCCTTGCGCTGCTCGTCGTGCTTGGGCGGGTCCATCGCGATGAACATCTGCAGGCGTTCGTCCATCGGCGCGTCGAACAGGCTGATGCCACCGTGCGTCCAGTCCGACGAGTAGACAGCGTGGTTGGTGTCCACCGCCATGATGTCCTGGTAGCGCGTCACCGACCAGAAGCCGCCGTAAAAGTCATTGTGGTGCCAGTGCACCGGGTCGTCGCGGCGCAGGCGCTCGAAGTAGTGGCCGACGCTGTCGTTCTGGAACAGCCGCGGCTTGGTCACGTCGATCTGGTCCAGCGGCACGGCGAAGGCGTCTTCGCGGGCCAGGCGGACGGCGTCCGGCAGGGTGGCAGGCGGTTGCATCGGGCTATCCTTGTCAGCGGGTGTCGCCACCGTGGGTGTCGAAGCCGTGGGCGTCGCAGTCGGGTCAGCGCGGCACGGCGGGCAACTGCACAGTCTCGCCCATCGCACGCCCGGGGCCAACGCGGATAACCCCCGGGGCGCCGCCTGTCCACCACCTTGACCGCCACCTTGTCCGCCACCTTGCCTGCCACCCCGCCAGCCCCTTCGGAGCACCCGCCATGTCCACGAATGCCCCTGTCCTGCTGATCACCGGTGCCAGCCGCGGCATCGGCGCCGCCACCGCCCGGCTGGCGGCCTTGCGCGGTTGGGACGTGGCGGTCAACTACGCCCGCGATGCCGCCGCCGCCGAGGCCGTGGCCGAAACGGTGCGTGGTGCGGGCCGGCGCGCCATCACTGTGGTCGCCGACGTGGCCGACGAGGCCGCGGTGCTGGCGATGTTCCAGCGCATCGACCACGAGCTGGGGCGCCTGGGCGGCCTGGTCAACAACGCCGGCATCGTCGACCTGAAGGCCCGGCTCGATCAGATGGACCTGGCGCGCTGGCAGCGTTTGTGGGCGGTCAACATCACCGGCAGCCTGCTGTGCGCGCGCGAGGCGGTGCGCCGCATGAGCACACGCCACGGCGGCGTGGGCGGCGCCATCGTCAACCTCAGCAGCGTGGCCGCCCGGCTGGGGGCGCCGGCGATGTACGTCGACTACGCCGCCAGCAAGGGCGCGATCGACACCTTCACCCAGGGCCTGGCGCAGGAGGTGGCGGCCGAGGGCATCCGCGTGAACGCGGTGCGCCCGGGCATCATCGACACCGACATCCATGCCGCCAGCGGCGACCGCCACCGCCCGCAGGCCGCCGCCGCCATGATCCCGATGCAGCGCCCCGGCAGCGCCGACGAAGTCGCCGCGGCCATCGTCTGGCTGCTGTCGGCCGAAGCCAGCTACACCACCGGCGCGATCCTGGACGTGGGCGGCGGGCGCTGACCGGCGCGCGGCGGTGCCTGGCGGCTTGTTAACGCCGGAAATGAGCGTCTAACTGCCTGGCCGATGGCGTGCCGCGCGTGCCGACAGCGCGTTGGGAAAGTACAGCGCCGTCAGGCTCTTGGTGTGCACCGGCGAGAAGCTGCCCGCCGCTTTGCCGCCGGCTTGTGGCCCGTCGCCGTGGCGACGCCAGTCGCGCACCCAGAAGATGTCATCGGCCACCTCCATCAGGCCCATGGTCTCGCGGTCGCCCACCAGCACGCCCTGCACCCGCAGGCCGAGCTGCGCACGTGCGTCGTCCAGCCGCGCCAGCATCGCCGGGGTGCAGCCGAACTCGCCGTCGCTGACGATCAGCAGGTCGGCGCTGGCCCAGCGCGCCTGGTGCACCCGCTCGATGGCCCGCTCGATCGGCCCCTGCGCGTCGGTGCCGCCGTCGAAGCTCTGGCCCATCAGGTCGAGCAGGGCGGCCAGGCCGCTGCGGTCGTGCGTTGGGTGGTGCGCCGCCGCCAGGTCGCGCTCGATGATCTCGTCAGGCCCGCCGAAGGCGATCAGCAGGCAGCCGCGCCGCTCGGCGTGGGCGGTGCGCAGCGCCTGCAGCACCACCGCCTTGGCGATGGTCTCGGGCGCGCCGCGCATCGAGCCCGAGGTGTCGATGCAGACGATGATCGGCCCACGCTCCAGCGCCTGCGGCTCGGGCGGTGCCAGCGCGTGCCGCGGCGGTGCCGAGGCGTCGGGCCGCCAGTCGATCAGCACCGCCTCGCTGTCGTAGGTGAGCAGCCGCGCCTCGGCCCGGCGCGCGCGCCACAGCTTGTGCAGCACCGGGTGCAGCAGCATCGCCGCCTCGCTGCCCAGCATGCCCTCGATGCGGTCGCTGTGGCGGATGCCACGCAGCTCGCCCGGGGCACCGGGCAGGCGCGTCTCGATCGCCTTGACGCCCAGCTGCCGCTGCGCTGGCGACTCCTTCGGCCGCGGCGGCAGTGCCTGCGCTCGGGCGGCACGCTCGGCACGGCCCAGCCGGCGGATCAGCGCGGCCAGCTCGGGCAGCGCCTTCAGCTTCTCGCTGATGCGCTGGGCCTCGGCCCACTCGCGCCGACTGAGCTGGCCGCGCAGCGCGTCCCAGCGCAGCTGGCTGATATCGCCCAGGCCTTGCAGCAGGGCCATCACCTCGTCCCAGTCGCCCTTGATCACGGTCCAGGCGTCGCTGAACTCCTGCGTGATCTGGTTGATGGCGGCGCTGCGGCTCAGCCGCGGCTGCAGGTCGGCCAGCCGGTCGAGGTGCCACAGCAGCGTGCGCAGCAGCTGCTCGCTCATCGCCTCGGCACCGAAGCAGATGGCCGCCAGCCCCAGCGTGCCGGCAGCCCCGCGCAGCGCGGCGCTGGCATCGGGCGCGCCGAAGTCGGCATCGGCCGGCGGCAGATCACCCAGCGCCAGCGACGCGCGCCAGCGCTGCAGGTCGGCCAGCCGCTGGCCGGTGGCGTCGTGGCCGGCGGGGGCGTCGGGCGGCCCGGCGCTGCACACCAGCGCCGGCAGCCACAGCGTGCGCGGCAGCGGCGCCAGGCGGTCGTAGGGGGCTTCCAGTGGCGACGCGGCGGGCATGGCTGGCCCCGGGGCGCGTCAGGCCAGGTCCATCACCACCGGCGCCGGCGCCGGCGCCGGCAGCTGCGGGTCGATCGGGTGTGCCGCAAAGCCGGCGTGGGTGGCGGCCAGTCGGGCCTGCAACTGGGCCAGGGTGTCCAGCGTCTGGCGATGGGCGCCCAGCCAGGCGTCGGCCAGCGTGGGCGGCAGCCACAGCCGCTGGGCCAGCCGGCCGGCCAGGGCGTCGTGCGCGGCAGCCACCTCGGCCCGCGCCGCCTCGGCGCGCCGGGCCACCGCCTCCACCTGCGCCAGCCGCGCGGCCACGTGCACGGGGCTGAAGTGGCGGCGCTGCTGCGCTTCCAGCGTGCTGGCCACGAAGCGCAGCATGCCGTTGTCCGACCCGCCCTCGGCCGGCGCGCCGCCCAGGTTGCGTGCCAATGACAGCTTGCCGGCGTCGTGGTCGGCAGGGCTGCCTTCTTCGGCGGGCAGGCGCTGCTCGATGTCGAGCTGCTTCTCGAACGCGGTCACCGCATGGTCCAGCCAGGTCAGCGGTTGCGGCACGGCCTGCGCCAGCTGCTCGGTGACCCAGCCCGCCACCTGCGGCAGGGCCTCGAGGTCGGCGCAGACCACGTAGGGCGCCAGCCACAGGTCCAGCGCATCCAGCGCGGCGCGGCCTTCGGTGGCGGCGGCGCAACGCATCAGCGCCACCAGCTGGCGCCAGCGGCGGTCGGACACGGTCAGTCCCAGGCGCGCCACCTCGGCGCGCAGCGCGGTCAGCGCGGCCAGCGCCTCGTCGCCCAACTGCACGCGGGCGCTGGCGGCGCGCACGGCCTCGCGCTCGGCGGTGGTGATCGGCGCGGGCCGCTGCGGCGCCGGGCGGTCGTCCAACTGCAGCAGCGCGGCAAAGGCGGCATCGCCCACCGGTGCCACCGGCACGCGCAGCAGGAAGCGGTCGTGGAAGGCCTGCAGCGATTCGTCGGCAGGCGGCTCGTTGCTGGCACCGATCACGCTGACCAGCGGCGTGGCCAGGCGGCCGGCGCCGTTGTCGAACTCGCGCTCGTTGAGCAGGGTCAGCAGCGCGTTGAGGATCGCCGAGTTGGCCTTGAACACCTCGTCGAGGAAGGCGATGCCGGCGGTGGGCAGGTAGCCGTCGATCAGGCGCTCGTAGCGGTCGTCTTCCAGCGCCTTCAGCGACAGCGGACCGAACAACTCTTCGGGCGTGGAGAAGCGGGTGAGCAGGCGCTCGAAGTAGCGTGCGCCGTCGAAGGCGCGGTGCAGCCGCCGCGCCAGCTCGCTCTTGGCGGTGCCGGGCGGGCCGATCAGCAGCACATGCTCGCCGGCCAGCGCGGCCAGCAGCAGCAGGCGCACGGCGGTGTCGCGCTCCAGCAGGCCGTGCTCCAGCACCTGCAGGTGGGCGTTCAGGCGGGGCCGCAGGATGTGCAGCGTGGGGTCGTTGGTTTCACGGTCCATGGCGCGGATTGTGGCCAGAACCGCTGCGCCCGCCACGCCGGCTGGATCAAGCCGGGGGCATTGGTGCGCCGTCGCAACTGCCGGCCGGGGCTGGTGCCTGCAGGTTGCTGTGCCACGGTGGCACAGCCCGCGCATCGTGCGCGTCGGCCGGCACGAACCTATGCACGCCGTTGCCTATCGCGCGCCGGGGCGCCAGCGGCAAGAATCGCGGCCCGACCGACCGATCCACCACGCCACCCGGTTGCCACGCTCAGGTTCCCATGGACGCATTCACCCAAAGCTTCGGCCTTGCGCTGAGCCTCATCGCCCAGGCCGATGCCACGCTGTGGCACATCGTCGGGCTGTCGCTGCGGGTCAGCGGCACCGCCTGCGCGCTGGGCGCGGGCATCGGTCTGCTGCTGGGGGCCTGGCTGGCGGTGGCGCGATTCCGCGGCCAGGCGGTGGTGGTGGGCGCGCTCAACACGCTGCTGGCGCTGCCCTCGGTGGTGGTGGGGCTGATGGTCTACCTGCTGCTGTCGCGCACCGGCCCGCTGGGCAGCTGGGGCATCCTGTTCACGCCCACGGCCATGGTCATCGCACAAAGCATTCTGGTGGTGCCGCTGATCGCCGCACTGGCGCGCCAGCTGGTGGTCGACGCACTGCGCGAGGGTGGCGACGAGCTGGCCGCGATGGGGGCAGGCCGGCTGTTGTCGGCGCTGCTGCTGCTGGCGCACGAGCGGCTGGCGGTGCTGACCGTGCTGCTCACCGCTTTCGGCCGCGCGGTGGCCGAGGTGGGCGCGGTGATGATCGTCGGCGGCAACATCGATGGCGTCACCCGGGTGATGACCACCGCCATCGCGCTGGAGACCAGCAAGGGCGACCTGCCGCTGGCGCTGGCGCTGGGGCTGCTGCTGCTGGGCGTGGTGGCGCTGATCAATCTGGCGGTGGGATTGACGCAGCGCCGCGGCGCGGCCGGCCCGCGCCTGGCGGGCGGGCTGGCCGGATGAGCCGGGCCCCGACGCTGACGGTGCTGCCGGCAGCCGTGCGCGCGCCGCTGATCAGCCTGCAGCGGGCCGGCGTGCACTATGGCGCACAGGTGGCGTTGCGCGAGATCACGCTGCAGATCCACCGCGGTGATCGCATCGCGCTGGTGGGTGCCAACGGCGCCGGCAAGACCACGCTGCTGCGGCTGCTCAACGGGCTGCAGGCGCCCAGCAGCGGCCAGCGCGCGCTGTGCCCGGTCGATGGGGCGCCGGGTGGCCGCGCGCCGGTCTCGGCGATGCTGTTCCAGCGGCCCTTCCTGCTGCACTTCAGCGTGCGGCGCAACCTGCAACTGGCCTTGTGGCTGGCCGGCGTGCCGGCGACCGAGCGTGCCCACCGGCTGCAAGGCGCGTTGCAGCGCGTGGGCCTGCAGGCCATGGCCGATCGGCCGGCGCGCAGCCTGTCGGGCGGCCAGCAGCAGCGGCTGGCGCTGGCGCGGGCTTGGGGCGTGCAGCCCGACATCCTGTTCCTGGACGAGCCCACTGCCAGCCTCGACCCTTCGGCGCGGCGTGAGGTGGAGACCTTGATCGATGAATTCGGCCACGCCGGCATGGCGCTGGTGATGAGCACCCACAACCTGGGCCAGGCCAAGCGGCTGGCCAGCCGTGTGCTCTACCTCGATGCCGGTCGTTTGCTGGTCGACCTGCCGGTGGACGATTTTTTCAACCGCACCGATCTGCCGCCCGAGGCGGCGCAATTCCTCAAGGGAGAACTGCCATGGACCTGAACAAACGCCACTGGCTTCGTCGTGCACTCAACCTGGTGCTGGCAGCCACTTCGCTGGCCGGGGCCGGCAGCGCGCTGGCGCAAGCCAATTTCATCGTGATGGCCTCGACCACCTCCACCGAGCAGTCGGGCCTGTTCGCCCACCTGCTGCCGGTCTTCAAGGCCGCCACCGGTACCGAGGTGCGGGTGGTGGCGCTGGGCACCGGCCAGGCGCTGGACATGGGCCGCCGCGGCGATGCCGACATCGTCTTTGTGCACGACCAGACGGCCGAGCAGAAGTTCGTCGCCGACGGCTGGGGCCTCAAGCGCCTGCCGGTGATGTACAACGATTTCGTGCTGATCGGCCCCGCTGCCGACCCGGCCAAGACCCGCGGCAAGGACATCACCGTGGCGCTGCAGAAGGTGGCGGCCGCGGGCGCGCCGTTCATCTCACGCGGCGACAAGAGCGGCACCCACGCCGCCGAGCTGCGTTACTGGAAGGCCGCCGGCACCGACATCGCCGCCGCCAAGCCCGCCGGCGAAACACCGAACGCCGGCCGGCCGGCCGGCTACAAAGAATGCGGTTGCGGCATGGGCCCGGCGCTGAACATCGCCTCGTCCACCGGCGCCTATGTGCTGGCCGACCGCGGCACCTGGCTGAACTTCAAGAACCGAGGTGACCTGGCGGTGCTGGTCGAAGGCGATACGCGGCTGTTCAACCAGTACGGCGTGATGGTCGTCAACCCCGCCAGGCACCCGCATGTGAAGCGGGCGCTGGCCCAGGGCTTTGCCGACTGGGTGGTGTCGCCGGCCGGCCAGGCAGCGATCGCCAGCTACAAGATCGGCGGCGAGCCGTTGTTCTTCCCCAACGCCGGCCAGTAAGGCCGCGCCGGCCGTTGAGGCCGGCCAATGAGAGTGATTCTCAGGTGGATGGCGGGTTCGTCTCAGGCTGGAACAGCCGGGCCGATCTCCCCACCCGGCCTAGGGTATCGCCTAGGTTCTCGCGGATGGCCGCTATGAAGATGATTGCATAAGCCAAAGCCCGCGCACGGCGCGCGGGTGGGTGTCTCAACCTTTCGACCCCGCGGAGAAGAACGCCATGCAGAAAAGCCTGCACATCAACCCGGAGAAATGCACCGGGTGCCTGCAATGCGAGATGGCCTGTTCCTTTGAGAACTACGGCACCTACGCGCCGGCCAAGTCACGCATCAAGGTGTTCGACTTCCACCACACGGGCCGCAAGGTGCCCTACACCTGCACCCAGTGCGACGAGGCCTGGTGCCTGCACGCCTGCCCGGTGGAGGCCATCACGGTCGACAAGGCCACCGGCGCCAAGGTGGTGAACGAGACCACCTGCGTGGGCTGCAAGGTCTGCACCATCGCCTGCCCGTTCGGCACCGTCAACTACGTGCAGGAAACCGGCAAGGTGCAGAAGTGCGACCTGTGCGGCGGCGACCCCGCCTGCGCCACTGCCTGCCCCACCGGCGCGATCACCTACATCGACGCCAACTGGACCGGTCTCAACAAGATGGCGGCCTGGGCTGACAAGCTCGGCAACCAACCCGCCGCCTGATCGCAACAAGGAGCCATCACATGTCCTGGGCAGGAAAAATCCTCCGCGTCAACCTCACCGCCGGCACCGTCACGTCGGAACCCCTCAACATGACCTGGGCCAGGCAGTACCTCGGCTCGCGCGGTCTGGCCACCAAGTACCTGGTCGAAGAGATGGACGCCAAGGTCGACCCGCTGTCGGCCGACAACAAGATCATCTGGGCCACCGGCCCGCTGACCGGCACCATGGCCTCCACCGGCGGCCGCTACACGGTGGTCACCAAGGGCCCGCTGACGGGGGCCATCGCCTGCAGCAACTCGGGCGGCTACTGGGGCGCCGAGCTGAAGATGGCCGGCTGGGACATGGTCATCTTCGAAGGCCAATCGGCCAAGCCGGTGTACCTGTCGATCAGCGATGACGTGGCCGAGCTGAAGGACGCCGCCCACCTGTGGGGCAAGAGCGTCTGGGAAACCGAAGAGATCCTCAAGAAGCAGGCGCAGGACCCGCAGGTGCGCGTCAGCTCCATCGGCCTGGCCGGCGAGAACCAGGTGCTGTACGCCGCCGTGGTGAACGACCTGCACCGCGCGGCCGGCCGCTCGGGCGTGGGCGCGGTGATGGGCAGCAAGAACCTGAAGGCCATCGCGGTGCGTGGCACCAAGGGCGTGGGCAACATCGCCAACCCCAAGGAGTTCATGCGCGTCACCTTCGAGAAGAAGAAGATCCTCGCCGACAACGCCGTCACCGGCCAGGGCCTGCCGACCTACGGCACCCAGGTGCTGATGAACGTGATCAACGAAGTGGGCGCGCTGCCCACCCGCAACCACCGCGACGTGCAGTTCGAAGGCGCCAAGGACATCTCGGCCGAGGCGATGGGCACCCCGCGTGAGTCCGACGGCAAACCACAGCTGGTGACCAACCAGGCCTGCTTCGGCTGCACCATCGCCTGCGGGCGCATCAGCAAGATCGACAAGACGCACTTCTCGGTGGTCAACAAGCCGCAGTACTGGGGCGCCACCGGCGGCCTCGAGTACGAAGCGGCCTGGGCGCTGGGCGCGGCCAACGGGGTCAACGACCTCGAGGCCCTGCAGTACGCCAACACCATCTGCAACGAGCAGGGCATGGACCCGATCAGCTTCGGCACCACGCTCGGCGCGGTGATGGAGCTCTACGAGATGGGCGTCATCACCAAGGAGATGCTCGGCATCGAGGCGCCTTTCGGCTCGGCCAAGGCGCTGTGCGAACTGGCCGACCTGACGGCCAATGGTCAGGGCTTCGGCAAGGAGATCGCCCAGGGCAGCAAGCGCCTGACGGCCAAGTACGGTCACCCCGAACTGAGCATGAGCAGCAAGGGCCAGGAGTTCCCCGCGTACGACGCCCGCGGCATCCAGGGCATGGGCCTGGCCTACGCCACCAGCAACCGCGGTGGCTGCCACCTGCGTGCCTACACCGTGGCCTCCGAAGTGATGGGCATCCCGGTCAAGACCGATCCGCTGGTGGCCGAGGGCAAGCCCGAGCTGGTGATGGCCTTCCAGGATGCCACCGCGGCGTTCGACTCGGCCGGCGTCTGCGTGTTCACCACCTTTGCCTGGGGCCTGGCCGACCTGCAACCGCAGATCGCCGCGGCTTGCGGCGACGAGTTCACGCTGGAGAACCTGGCGCTGATCGGCGAGCGGGTGTGGAACATGGAGCGCGACTTCAACAACCGCGCCGGCTTCACCGAGAAGGACGATTCGCTGCCCGCGCGCCTGCTCACCGAAGCCGCCAAGACCGGCCCGGCCAAGGGCCTGGTCAGCAAGCTGCCCGAGATGCTGCCCAAGTACTACGAGGTGCGTGGCTGGGACAGCGGCGGCCGCCTCAAGCCCGAGACGCGCACCAAGCTGGGCTTGTAAGTCTGCTGGCCAGCGAGCCCGCAAGGCTAGTCGGCCTGTGTTGATCCCAAGGCGGTTTTCGAACCGCCTTGTCTTTTTCAGAGAGTCATCGCCATGAAGCACGTGATCCTGGGCGCCGGCCCTGCCGGCGTGATCGCCGCCGAAACCATCCGCAAGCACGCCCCGAACGATGAGATCGTGATCATCGGCGACGAGCCGGAGGCGCCGTACTCGCGCATGGCCATCCCCTACCTGCTGATTGGCAAGGTGGGCGAGGAAGGCACGCACCTGCGGCATGGCGCCGACCACTTCGGCAAGTTGCGCATCACCTTGCAGCGCGGGCGCGCCCAGTCGGTCGACATCGGCCAGCGTTGCGTGGTGCTGGCCGATGGCAGCCGGGTGGCCTTCGACAAGCTGCTGATCGCCACCGGCTCGTCGCCCGCGTCGCCGCCGGTGCCCGGCATCGATGGCCCTGGCGTGCACCCCTGCTGGACCCTGGCCGACGCACGCGCCATCATGGCGCTGGCCCAGCCCGGCGCGCGGGTGCTGCAGATGGGCGCCGGCTTCATCGGCTGCATCATCATGGAATCGCTGGCGATGCGCGGTGTGAAACTGAGCGTGGTTGAGATGGGCGACCGCATGGTGCCGCGCATGATGGGCCCCACCGCCGGCGGCATGATCAAGGACTGGTGCGAGAAGAAGGGCGTGACCGTCTACACCGGCGCGCGGGTCGACGCGATCGAGCGGCCGTCAGACGCCCGCGCGGCACCGCCCGCCGCCGCACCGGCGCCCGAGCCCGGCCTGCTGACCAAGCTGGCGCAGGTCGTGGGCCTGGCCTCGCCGCCCGCACCACCGGCCGCTGCGCCGGCCCCGGTGGCCGCCAGCACCGCGCCGATGACCGTGCGCCTGTCCACCGGCCAGCGCCTGGAGGCCGATCTGGTGATCAGCGCCACCGGCGTCAAGCCCAACATCGGCTTCCTCGAGACCTCGGGCATCCGCTGCCTGGTCGGTGTGCTGACCGACGAGCACCTGCAGACCAACGTGCCGGGCATCTACGCCGCCGGCGACTGCGCCGAGGCCTTCGACAAGGTCAGCGGCCAGACCATCGTCAGCGCCATCCAGCCCAATGCGGCCGAGCAGGCGCGCGTGGCCGCGCTCAACATGGCCGGGCAGGCGGCCGAGCTGAAGGGCGTCACGCAGATCAACGTGCTCGACACGCTGGGCATGATCTCGGCCAGCTTCGGCAACTGGCAGGGCGTGCCCGGCGGCGAGCACACCGAGCTGGCCGACCGCGCCGCGGGCAAGCTGCTGAGCCTGCAGTTCAGCGGCGACAAGCTGATCGGCTGCAACGCCATCGGCTGGACCGAGCACGTGGGCGTGATGCGCGGCCTGGTCGAAGGCGAAGTGCGGCTGAGCCCCGAGTGGAAGCAGCGCCTGATGAACGACCCCACGCTGCTGATGGAAGCCTACCTGGCCAACGCGCAGGGCCAGCAGGCCATGGCGCATGTGCGGTGAAGGCGCTTCGGGTAGCCTTGCGCCGGCCATGAACATCACCTTCAAGCTCTACGCCAGCCTCACCGAGTACCTGCCGGCCGAGGCGCGGCGCAGCAACCGCGTCGAACTCGACATTCCGGCCGAAACCACCATCGCCCAGATCGTCGAGCCCTATGGCATGCCGCCCAAGCTGGTGCACCTGGTGCTGGTCAACGGCGTGTTCATCGCCCCCGAAGACCGCGCCACGCGCACGCTGGTCGAAGGCGACGTGCTGGCCATCTGGCCACCGATCGCCGGCGGTTGATCCGGGGACTGCGATGCAGGGCCATTACGACGCCGAATTCACCCGCCAGCAAGGCTGCACCGAGGCCGAGTGGCTGGGCTGGCTGCCCGGCGCGGTGCGCGACCACGCCTTGAGCCTGCCGGCGCCCGGCCAGGCGCGGGTGCAGATCGGCAATGGTGTGCTGCAACTGCACTGGGCGGTGCTGCCGCCGCTGCGCATCGCACTGATGCGCATGCCGCGGCTGACGATGCACTACCGCTTCGACGGCGTGGGTGAGGCCGAACGGCAGGTCTTCATGAAGTACTTCGACCTGTACATGCAGCGCGGCGGCGGCTGAGCACCGGCGCGCGCGCTGGCGGCGCGGATCAACCCTTGTTGGGCTCGCGCTGGGGCAGTCCCTCGTGCGGCCAGCCCAGCAACTCCGCCAGCCGCGTCACCACCCACACCGCCTCGGCTTCGCTGAAGCCCGATTCGGCCGTCACCAGGCCGGCCAGGGTGCGCTGCAGGATCAGGTCTTCCGACACACCCTGGTCGTGGTGCACGGCCTGACTGGGCTCGACCAGCAGTTGCGCCATGTCTTCGCACAACTCGTAGCGGGCGCGGAAGTGATCGCGTGGCACCGTCAGGCGCCCGCGTGCATCGCGCCAGACGGCTTCGAACGAGGTGGGGATCAGGATCTGGTCGTCGTCGGACATGGTCCGGTTGTAACCGATGCCGCGGCCGCATCGGCGCTGGCATCGGCGTCCCGCTGGAACTGGTACAGCAGCGCAAATGCGTCGGGCGTGACGGCGCGGCTGGTCAGGAAGCCCTGGTACTCGTCGCATTGCCTCGACTGCAGGAATTCCAGCTGCGCCTGCGTCTCCACGCCTTCGGCCACCACCTTGAGCTTCAGGCTGTGGGCCAGCGCGATGATGGCGCTGACGATGGCCTCGTCGTCGGGGTCGGTTTCCAGATCGCGCACGAACGAGCGGTCGATCTTCAGCGCCGAGATCGGCAGCCGCTTGAGGTAGCTCATCGACGAGTAGCCGGTGCCGAAGTCGTCGATCGACAGCTGCACGCCCATCGCCGCCAGCTCCTGCGCGATGCGCACGCTCAGCTCGGGGTCGGCCAGCAGGATCGATTCGGTGACCTCGATCTCCAGTGCGCTGGCCGGGATGTCGTGCGCGGCCAGTGCCTTGGCGACCAGCGCCGGCAGGCCGCGCTCGCGCAGGTGGGTGGAGGCCAGGTTCACCGCCACCGGCACCAGCGGCAGGCCGCTGCTGCGCCACACGGCGTTCTGGCGGCAGGCCTCGCCGATCACCCATTCGCCGATCGGGATCACCAGCCCGGCGTCTTCGACCAGCGAGATGAAGTCGCCCGGCGGCAGCAGGCCGCGCTCGGGGTGCTGCCAGCGGATCAGCGCCTCGGCGCCGACGATGCGCCCGGTCAGCACGTCCACCCGCGGCTGGTAATGCAGCACGAACTCGTGGCGTTCCAATGCCCGGCGCAGCCGCGTCTCCATGTGCAGCCGGTCCAGCGCGCGTGCGTTCATCGAGCGGTCGTAGAGCTGGAAGCCGCCGCGCCCCGCCTCCTTGGCGCGGTACATCGCGGTGTCGGCGTTCATCAGCAGGGTGTCGATGTCGCGGCCGTCGGCCGGGTACATCGCCACGCCCAGGCTGCCGCCGACGAAGATCTCGGTGCCCTGCACGAACACCGGCTCGCCCAGCGTCTCCACCAGCCGCTGGGCCACCATCGCGGCGTCCTCGCTGCGCTGCAGGTCGGTCAGCAGCACGATGAACTCGTCGCCGCCCAGCCGGGCGATGCTGTGGTGGTGCGGCTCGCCGCTGCGCGCCAGCGCGTCGTTGCGCCGCAGCACGCCTTGCAGCCGGGCGCTGATCACGCGCAGCAGCTCGTCGCCGGCCTTGTGGCCCAGCGTGTCGTTGACGCGCTTGAAGTTGTCGAGGTCGACGAACATCACCGCCAGCTGGCGCTCATGGCGCTCGGCCTGCGCCAGCGCGCGGCCCAGCTGCTCGGTGAACAGCAGCCGGTTGGGCAGCTCGGTCAGCGGGTAGTAATAGGCCAGCCGGCGGATCTGCTCCTCGGCGTCCTTGCGGCGCGTGATGTCGTGCACCGCGCCGGCCAGGCGCAGGGCCTGGCCCGCGGCGTCGCGCTCGATCACCTCCACCTGCTGCTGCACATGGCGCAGCGTGCCGTCGCCCAGCGCGATGCGGTGGTCGATGGCAAAACCCTCGCCGTTGGCGATGGCCTGATCGCAGGCCCGGCGCAGCCGCTCGTGGTCGTCGGCATGCACCGTGGCGAAGAACTGGTCGGGCTCGGACACCCCCGCCGCGCCGGCGTGGCCGAACAGGCGCCAGGCCTGCTCCGAGGGCACGATGCAGCCTTCGCGCACCAGCCATTCCCAGTCGCCCATCTCGCCGATGCGCTGGGCGTTGGACAGCCGGCGCTCGTTCTGCTCCAGGCTGTGGATGGCACTGCTGGCGCGCAGCATGTAGCGCACGCGGTGCGGCAGCACCGACCAGTTGATCGGCTTGGTGATGAAGTCGGTGGCGCCCACCTCGAAGGCACGCTCGATCGACGCGGTGTCGTCCAGGCCGGTGATCATCGCCACCGGCACCAGGTGGCCGGTGGCCAGGCGGCGCAGCTCAGCACAGGCGGTGAAACCGTCCATCACCGGCATGCTGACGTCCATCAGCACCAGGTCGGGCATGGACTCGCGCACGGCGTCCAGCGCGAGCTGGCCGTTGCCGGCCTCCAGCACGGTGAAGCCGGCCTTGCTCAGCGTGGCGCGGGTCAGGCGCCGTGCGCCGGCGTCGTCGTCGACCACCAGGATGCGGGCGCGCGAGGCCGGCGTGCCGGTGCCCGCGGCCTGGGGCGCCGGCTCGGCCTTGCGCTGATCGGGCACCAGCAGCGGCACTGCCACGGCGCTGGCCAGCGGGGCGGTGTAGGCCGCCGCCAGGTCGGCGATGGCGGCCTGGTCGGCCGCGCTGATGGTGGGCCTGGCGGTCATGCAGCCACCCGCATCTCGGCGCGCAGCAGTGGTTTGACGCCCTCGAGCATCGCCTCCACCGCCGCCACCAGGTCGCCGGCGCCGGCCAGGTCACCGTCCTTGCCCTGGCGTTCGAGCCGCCGGCACAGCTCGCCCAGCGACTTGGCGCCCACGTTCAGGCTGGCCGATTTCATCGCATGCGCCACCCGGCCCAGCTCGACGCCATCACCGCGCGCCAGCGCCTGCTGCAGGCCGGCCAGCTGCACCGGCACCTCGTCGAGGTACATCTGGATCACCTCGTCGAGCACCGAGCCGTCGTCGTCGACCGCGCGGATGTTGTCGAGTGCGCTCTGGTCGAGCATGCCGGCCATCGGCCTGGGCTTGGGCGCCGGGGTGGCACCGGGGGCCTTGCCGTCGGCGGGCACCGGGCGCTGCACCAGCTCGGCCGGCAGCCAGCGCATCAGCATCGTGGCCAGCTGCTGGCGCGTGTAGGGCTTGGCCAGGTGGTCGTCCATGCCGGCGTCCAGGCAGCGCTGGGCGTCACCCAGCAGCGCGTTGGCGGTCAGCGCGACGATGGGCGTGCGTTGCGGCGTGGCCAGGCCGGCCTGGTGCGCGCGGATCGCCCCGGTGGCGGCGTAACCGTCCATCACCGGCATCTGGCAGTCCATCAGCACGATGTCGAAGTGCTCACGCTGCATCGCGTGCAGTGCCTCTTCGCCGTTGGGCACGATCAGGAACTCGCAGCCCAGCGCCTTGAGCATGTTGCGCGCCACCACCTGATTGACGCCGTTGTCCTCGGCCAGCAGCGCGCGGGCGCGGATCACCGGCCGGTCGGCGTCGGCGGGGGCCGGCGCCGGGGCACCGGCGCCGATGCTGCCCATCGTCTGCGCCAGCGCGCGGAACAGCTCCAGCCGCTTCACCGGCTTGGACAGGTAGGCGTCGATGCCGGCCTGGCGCGCACGCGCCATCTCGTCGGTGGAATGCAGCGAGGTCACCAGCACCAGCCGCACGCCGGCCAGCAGCGGGTCGGCGCGCACCGCGGCGGCCAGCTCGATGCCGTCCATGCGCGGCATCTTCATGTCGACCAGTGCGATGTCGTAGGGCGTGCCGTTGCGCTGCGCCTCGCGCAGCATGGCCAGGCCTTCCACCCCATCGGCGGCGGTGGCGCAGCGCATGCCGCCGGCGATCAGGTGGTGCTCGAACAAGCGCTTCATGACGGTGACCGGCCTGGCCGCGATGCCCGCCAAGATGCTGCTGACCGGCCTGTGCTTCTACCTGGTGCC
>Ga0155495_1078_pt1 | contig 40068 bp, 32 predicted proteins | sample RifCSPhighO2_12_FD_107153 | JGI IMG/M metagenome (GOLD analysis project Ga0155495, IMG submission 107153) | Burkholderiales bacterium RIFCSPHIGHO2_12_FULL_69_20
GCCCGGCTGGGGCATGTCCAAGGAAGAGTGGAAGGGCATGGCCGAGACCAACAAGATCCTCGGCCAGGGTGAGGGTGTCGGCTCGGCAGCGGTGCCGGTCGACGGTTTCTGCGTGCGCGTGGGCGCGATGCGCTGCCACAGCCAGGCGCTGACCTTCAAGCTCAAGAAGGACGTGCCGGTGGCCGATGTGGAGGCCATGATCGCCGCCGACAACGCCTGGGTCAGCGTGGTGCCCAACACCCGCGAGGCCACCATGCGTGACCTGACGCCGGTGGCGGTGACCGGCACGATGACCATCCCCGTCGGCCGCATCCGCAAGCTGGCGATGGGCCCCGAGTACCTGGGCGCTTTCACCATCGGCGACCAGTTGCTGTGGGGCGCGGCCGAGCCGCTGCGCCGCATGCTGCGCATCCTGATCGAGGCTTGACCTTGCCTGCCATCGAGGCCGCCTTCGCCACTGCGCGCCAATGCAGGGTGGCCCCGTTGTCGCGTGGCAACATCAGGCAACCGCTGGAAACCAGATGCCGGGCACCCCTGAAATGTCAGGCAACACATGAGCTTGTCAGCCTATCTGCTTGATGTTATTGTGGTTTCTGGCATTTCACGTGAGACCATCGCGTTGAGACTGCGTTTGGCTTCGTATCCGGGCGCCTTGCCGGGACCTGAGAATCGCCCCTGGCAGCGGGCCCGTTGCGGGCCCGCTGGTGCTGTTGTGGAGACGCCTTGAAAAACCGCCCCTACCTTGCTGGCCGCACCGCGCTGGCGTTGGCCGCGCTCGCGGCGCTCGGCGCTGTGCCGTTCCATGCCCAGGCGCTGGGTCTGGGCCGGTTGAATGTGCAATCTGCGCTCGGCGAGGGCATGCGCGCCGAGATCGACATCACCAGCCTGTCGCCGGAAGAAGCGGCTTCGCTGCAGGTGCGCATCGCACCGCCCGAGGCCTACCGTGCTGCGGGGGTCGATTACAACGCCGTGCTGTCGGCGGCGCAGGCCACGCTGGCGCGCCGCGCCGATGGTCGCCCTTACCTTCGGGTGACCAGCGATCGTGCGGTGCAGGAGCCGTTCATCGAGGTCATCGTCGAGGTCAATTCGTCCTCGGGCCGTTTGGTGCGTGAGTTCACGCTGTTGTTCGATCCGCCGGGCAGCCGCATGGCACCGCCGGTGCAGGCCGCCGCACCCGTGGCGCCGGTGATCGGGGCCGCGCCCAGCGCCGCACCGTCTTCGCTGGCCCCGGCGACTGCGCCAGTACCGGCGCCCGCGGCGCAGGCCCGCCCGGCGCCAGCGCCGGCACCTCGGCAGGCGCCCGCAGCCACACCCGCACCGACGGCTGTCACCCAGGCCGCCGCAGCGGCGCCGTCGCCCACCCCGGCCCGCGCCATTGCCCCACCGAAGCCGGCTGCCGTGCCGAGACCCGCCGCCGCACCCGCGCCGGCATCGCCCGCCGCGGCGTCGGCCAACGGCAACAAATACCAGGTTCGGCCCGGCGACACGCTCTACCGCGTGGCCGGGCGCCATCAGCCGCAAGGTGTCTCGCTCGACCAGATGCTGGTGGGCCTGTACCGCGCCAACCCCGACGCCTTCATCGAGCGCAATGTCAACCGGCTGCGTGCGGGTGCGGTGCTGTCGGTGCCGTCGGGCGACGAGGTGCGTGATGTCACCGCCGCCGATGCGCGGCGCCTGCTCACCGCCCAGAGTGCCGATTTCAGCGCCTACCGCGCGCGCCTGGCGCAAGGAGTGCCGCAGGCCGTGGCGCCCGACGCCGGCCGCGCTGCGCAGGGCAGGGTGCAGGCCTCGGTGGACGACCGCAAGCAGTCGGCTGCGCCGTCGCCCGACAAGCTCAAGCTCAGCGGCGCCGCCATCAAGGCCTCGTCGCCTGAAGCGACGGCTGCACAAGGCAAGGACAACGCCACCCGCGTGGCCGAGCTGACCCGCAACGTCGAAGAGCTGAAGAAGCTGCAGCAAGGCGCCGCTGCGGCCCAGGCGCCCGCCGCTGCCCCGGCAACCGCAGCAACCCCTGCGCCGGCAGCAGCGCCAGCGCCAGCGCCAGCGCCAACGGCAGCGCCGGTGGCTGCCGCGCCCGCCCCCACCCCTGCGGCCCCGACCGCGTCGCCCACCGCAGCCGCCGGGCAGGGCACCGGCATGTCCGCAACCCCGTCCCCGGCCCCGGTGCTGCCCGCCCCGCCCGTGGCCGCGCCGACCACGCCCGAGCCCGGTCTCATCGACAGCCTGACCGGCAACCCCTGGCTGCTACCCGGCGCGGGCCTGCTGGCGGTGCTGCTGGCCGGCTTCGGCGCCTGGCGCCTGCGGGGGCGCATGCGCAAGACGGCCAGCGAGACCTCGTTCCTCGAGAGCCGCATGCAACCCGACTCGTTCTTCGGTGCCAGCGGCGGCCAGCGGGTGGACACGCGCGACAGCGGCAGCAGCAACGCCAGTTCGATGGGCTATTCGCTCAGCCAGCTCGACGCGATCGGTGACGTCGATCCGGTGGCCGAGGCCGATGTCTACCTGGCCTACGGCCGCGATCTGCAGGCCGAGGAAATCCTCAAGGAAGCCATGCGCGCCACGCCCGACCGGCTGGCGGTGCGCACCAAGCTGCTGGAGGTGTATGCCAAGCGTCGCGACACCAAGGGCTTCGAGTTGCTGGCCACGCAGCTGTATGCGCTGACCAAGGGCGTGGGCGCCGACTGGGGCCAGGCCCAGGCGCTGGGCTTGCAGATCGACCCTGACAACCAGCTCTACCAGCCGGGCGGCCATCCCGAGGAGATCATCCTCGACGGCGAGCGGGTGGTGGTCGAGCCGCTGGGGGCCACCACCCAGCCCCATTCGATCCTGTCGCCGGCCACCCAGCCGATGGTCGACTCCGAACTGCCGCAGCTCACCGAGCTCGACCTGGACCTCAGCCTCGACGAGCCCGACGCCGATGCGGCCGCCCGTGCGATGGAAGCCACCCGGCCGTTGGCCTCGGGCCTGCAGCGGTCGTCTGACCTGGGCCTGGACTTCGACTTTCAGGAGCGCACCATGCCGGCGCCGCGTGCGCAGCGGCCGGTCGAGCCCGACCTCGACCTCGATTCGATGGCGATGGATCTGGACGACGACATCACCCAGCCCGTCACGGTGCAGCCCGAGGGCGGCGACACCACCATCGATCTGGGTGACTTCGGCGAGACGCAGCCGGGGCCCATCGGCAGCGGCCAGGGCGACACCGTTTCGTCCGGTCTGGGTGATCTGTCGGGTGATCCGCTGGCGCGCAAGCTGGAGCTGGCCGAAGAGTTCCGCCAGATCGGTGACATGGAAGGGGCCCGCGATCTGCTCGAAGAGGTGGTGGCCAAGGCCAGCGGACCCCTGCGCACCCGCGCCCAGGCCATGCTGGACGCCCTGAGCTGACGGCTGCCGGCCTGGCGCCCGTCCCGGACAGTGGCCGCGGCGGCCGGCACCGCCGGCGGCGCACCGTCTGATCATGCAACGACTCGCCCTCGGCATCAGCTACCGTGGCACGGCCTACCTCGGCTGGCAGCGCCAGCCCGGTGGCGACACCGTGCAAGACCACCTCGAGCGCGCGCTGTCCACCTTCGCCGATGCGCCGCTGGTCACCGTGTGCGCGGGCCGCACCGACGCCGGCGTGCATGCCTTCAACCAGGTGGTGCACCTGGACAGCCCCGTCGAGCGCACGCCGTTCTCGTGGGTGCGCGGCACCAACCGTTACCTGCCGCACGACATCGCGGTGCAGTGGTGCCAGCCGGTGCCCGGGCGGTTTCACGCCCGCTTCGACGCGCGCGGCCGGCGCTACCGCTACCTGCTGCTCGAATCGCCCGTGCGCCCGGCGCTCGAACACGGCAGCGCCGGCTGGGTGTTCCGCGCGCTCGACATGGCGCCCATGCAGGCCGCCGCCGCGCTGCTGATCGGCGAGCATGATTTCAGCTCGTTCCGCTCGTCCGAATGCCAGGCCCGCAGCCCGGTGAAGACCATGCGCGCGATCACCATCACCCGGCACGGCGCCTACTGGCGCTTCGACTTCGACGGCTCGGCCTTCCTGCACCACATGGTGCGCAACCTGATGGGTTGCCTGCTGGCCGTGGGCACCGCCCGCCAGGCCCCCGGCTGGCTGGGTGAGGTGCTGGCCGCACGTTGCCGCGACGTGGCCGCGCCCACCTTTCCCGCCGATGGGCTGTACTTCGCCGGGCCGTACTACGATGCGGACCTGGGCCTGCCGACACACGTGCCGGCAATGGACTGGCTGCCCTGAACCCATGACCACGAATCAACGCACCCGCATCAAGATCTGCGGCCTCACCCGCGAGGCCGATGTCGACGCCGCGGTCGACGCCGGCGCCGACGCGATCGGCTTCGTGCTGTATGCCAGGAGCCCGCGCGCGGTCAGCGTGGCGCGCGCCGCTGAACTGGCGCGGCGCCTGCCACCGTTCGTGATGCCGGTGTGCCTGTTCGTCAATGCCGATGCGGCGCTGCGCGACGCCACGCTGCAGGCGCTGCCGCAGGCGCTGCTGCAATTCCACGGCGACGAGACGCCGGCGCAGTGCGAGGCCATCCACCGCGCCACGCAACGGCCCTATCTGCGGGCCGCCCGCATGGCGCCGGGCTTCGATTTGCTAGACTTTGCGGTTGCGCATGCAAGCGCTGCCGGCATCCTGCTCGACGCCCATGTCGAGGGCTACGGTGGCGGTGGAAAGGCGTTCGATTGGTCTCTCATTCCTGCCAACGTGCCCCGTCCGGTCGTTTTGTCTGGTGGGTTACATCCTGCAAACGTGATCGATGGAATCACGCACGTGCGGCCCTGGGCCGTTGACGTGAGCTCGGGCGTCGAAACCGCCAAGGGCTTGAAGGATGCGGCGCTGATGCGCCAGTTCTGCGAAGCGGTGCGCGAGGCCGATGCCCGCATCGCAGACGCCGACACCTGACCCCACCCGCCACGCGGCGCCCGATCCTCCGGTTCGGCCCGCGCGGCCCGAACACAGGATTCATCACCATGCTGGACTACCACCAACCCGACGCCCGCGGGCATTTCGGGCCTGTCAATGGCACCAACTATGGCGGCACCTTCGTCGCCGAGACATTGGTGCATGCGCTCGACGAACTGCGCGACGCCTACGAGCACTACCGCCAGGACGAGGCCTTCATGGCCGAGTACCGCCACGAGCTGGCGCACTTCGTCGGCCGGCCCAGCCCGGTCTACCACGCCGACCGGCTGAGCCGCGAGATCGGCGGCGCGCAGATCCACCTCAAGCGCGAAGACCTCAACCACACCGGCGCGCACAAGATCAACAACACCATCGGCCAGGCGCTGCTGGCCAAGCGCATGGGCAAGCCGCGGGTGATCGCCGAGACCGGCGCCGGCCAGCATGGCGTGGCCACGGCCACCATCTGCGCGCGCTATGGGCTCGAATGCGTGGTTTACATGGGTTCAGAGGACGTCAAGCGCCAGAGCCCCAACGTCTACCGCATGCACCTGCTGGGCGCGCGCGTGGTGCCGGTCGAGAGCGGCAGCAAGACGCTGAAGGACGCGCTGAACGAGGCGCTGCGCGACTGGGTGACCAACGTCGAGAACACCTTCTACATCATCGGCACGGTGGCCGGGCCGCACCCCTACCCGACGATGGTGCGCGATTTCCAGCGCGTGATCGGTGATGAGTGCCTGGTGCAGATGCCCGATCAAATCGGCCGCTTGAATGGCCGCAAGGACGCGCAACCCGACGCGGTGATCGCCTGCGTGGGCGGCGGCAGCAACGCGATGGGCATCTTCTACCCCTACATCCCGCACGAGCACGTGCGCCTGATCGGCGTCGAGGCGGCCGGCCTGGGGCTCGACAGTGGCAAGCATTCAGCCAGTCTGATCGCCGGCTCGCCCGGCGTGCTGCACGGCAACCGCACCTATCTGCTGCAGGACGACAACGGCCAGATCACCGAAACGCACTCGATCTCGGCCGGTCTCGACTACCCCGGCGTCGGCCCCGAGCATGCGTTCCTGAAGGACATCGGCCGCGCCGAATACGTGGGCATCACCGACGCCGAGGCGCTCGCCGCCTTCCACCGGCTGTGCCGCACCGAGGGCATCATCCCGGCGCTGGAATCCAGCCACGCGGTGGCCTATGCGATGAAGCTGGCCGCCACGATGGCGCCGAGCCAGCACCTGCTGGTCAATCTCAGCGGGCGCGGCGACAAGGACATCGGCACCGTGGCCGACTTGTCGGGCGCCGAGTTCTACTGCCGCCCGTCGTGCAAGGGGCAGTCGGTCAAGGGTGGTGTGCAGGTGGTCGAGGTGACGAAATGAGCCGCATCGCTGGCACGCTGGCCGCGCTGAAGGCCCAGGGCCGCAAGGCGCTGATCCCCTACATCGCCGCCGGCGATCCGTTCCCCGAGGCCACCGTCGAGATCATGCTGGCGCTGGCCGAGGGTGGCGCCGACATCATTGAGCTGGGCGTGCCGTTCTCCGACCCGATGGCCGACGGCCCGGTGATCGCCCAGGCCGCCGAGCGGGCGCTGGCACGGGGCATCGGCATGCTGCAGGTGCTCGACTTCGTGCGCGGCTTCCGCAAGACCAACACCACCACGCCGATCGTGCTGATGGGCTACGCCAACCCGGTGGAGCGCTACGACCAGAAGCACGGCGCCGGCGCCTTCATCCGCGATGCGGCCGAAGCGGGTGTCGACGGCCTGCTGATCGTCGACTACCCACCCGAGGAATGCGAGCAGTTCTCGGCCGATCTGGCTGCGGCCGGGCTGGACCTGATCTTCCTGCTGGCACCCACCAGCACCGCGCAGCGCATGGCGCAGGTGGGCCGCATCGCCACCGGCTATGTTTACTACGTGTCGCTCAAGGGCGTGACCGGCGCCGGCCACCTCGACACCGCTGCGGTGGCCGAGGCCGTGCCACGCATCCGTGCGCATGTCAAGGTGCCGGTTGGGGTAGGCTTCGGCATTCGTGATGCCGTCACGGCGCAGGCCGTGGCCAAGGTGTCGGATGCGGTGGTGATCGGTTCGCGGCTGGTGCAGATCCTGCACGCCGAGGGCCGCGAGACCGCCGCCGCGGCGGGCAAGGCCTTCATGGCCGAGATCCGCAGCGCCATCGACACGCTGTAACCGCCAGGAGAGCACCCGATGAGTTGGTTTGAGAAACTGCTTCCCCCGAAGATCCAGCAGACCGATCCCACCGAGCGCCGCTCGGTGCCCGAAGGCCTGTGGGTGAAGTGCCCGTCGTGTGAAACGGTGCTCTACAACACCGACCTGGCGCAGAACATCAACGTCTGCCCCAAGTGCGGCCACCACCACCGCATCGGCGCGCGGGAGCGGCTGAACGCCTTCCTCGACGCCGAAGGTCGCTGGGAGATCGGCCAGGAGGTGGTGCCGGTCGATCCGCTGAAGTTCAAGGACAGCCGCAAGTACCCCGAGCGCCTGAAAGACGCGCTCGAAACCACCGGCGAGACCGATGCGCTGGTGGTCTTCGGCGGCGCGGTGATGAGCGTGCCGCTGGTGGCGGCCTGCTTCGAGTTCGACTTCATGGGCGGCTCGATGGGCTCGGTGGTCGGTGAGCGCTTCGTGCGCGGCGTGCACGCGGCGCTCGAGCAGAAGGTGCCCTTCGTGTGCTTCACCGCCACCGGCGGTGCGCGCATGCAGGAGGGCCTGTTCAGCCTGTTCCAGATGGCCAAGACGAATGCTGCGCTCGGCCGCCTGGCCAAGGCCAAATTGCCCTACATCAGCGTGCTCTGTGATCCCACGATGGGGGGCGTGTCGGCCAGCTTCGCCTTCGTTGGCGACGTGGTGATCGCCGAACCCAAGGCGCTGGTGGGATTCGCCGGGCCGCGGGTGATCGAGAACACCGTGCGCGAAAAGCTGCCCGAAGGTTTCCAGCGCGCCGAGTTCCTGCTGACCAAGGGCGCGATCGACCAGATCGTCGACCGCCGCCAGTTGCGCCCCACCATCGCGTCGATGCTGGCCATGCTGCAGGGCCAGAACGCCGACGCCGTGGCCTGACCGGGCAAGCCCGCCTGCCATCCGGGCCCCTAAGCGGGCCCGGTTTTGTTTTCACCGCCGAGATGACCCTGCCCACCACGCTGGACCAATGGCTCGCCCACTGCGAGCAATTGCATCCCAAGACCATCGACATGACGCTCGACCGCGTGGCCGCGCTGTGCGACCGGCTGGGCCTGCGCTTTGACGTGCCGGTGGTGGCGGTGGCGGGCACCAACGGCAAGGGCTCGTCCTGCGCCATGCTCGAGGCCATCGCGTTGGCCGCCGGTTACCGGGTGGGGCTGTACATCAAGCCGCATCTGGTGCACTTCGAGGAGCGCTGCCGCATCAACGGCCAGATGGCCAGCGCCGAGTCGCTGCTGCCCCACTTCCAGGCGGTGGAGGCGGCGCGCCAGGGCATCACGCTGACCTGGTTCGAATACACCACGCTGGTGATCATGCGCGTGCTGGCCCAGGCCGACGTCGATCTGGTGATCCTCGAGGTGGGCATGGGCGGGCGGCTCGACGCCGTCAACGCGGTGGATGCCGATTGCGCACTGATCACCAGCATCGCGCTCGACCACACCGAGTTCCTCGGCAACGACCGCGAGGCCATAGCCCGCGAGAAGGCCGGCATCATGCGACGGGCCAAGCCGGTGGTGGTCAGCGATCCGCAGCCGCCGGCCTGCCTGAAGGCGCGCGCCGACGAACTGGGTGCCGATCTGCGCCAGCTGGGTATCGACTTCAACGTGCAAGGTGACAAGCAGCAATGGGCCTGGCGCGGCCGCAACCAGCGCTTCAACGGCCTGGCCTACCCGGCACTGCGCGGCGCCAACCAGCTGCTGAACGCCGCCGGTGTGCTGGCGGTGTTCGAGGCGCTGCGCGAGCGGCTGCCGATCAACGCCCAGGCGGTGCGCAACGGGCTGGCGATGGTGGAGCTGCCGGGCCGCTTCCAGATCGTGCCCGGCCAGCCCACGCTGGTGCTGGACGTGGCGCACAACCCGCAATCGGTGGCGGCGCTGGCGCTCAACCTCGACCAGATGGGCTACTTTCCGCAGACCCATGCGGTGTTCGGCGCCATGCGCGACAAAGATCTGGCCCACCTGCTGCCGTACCTGGCGCCGCTGGTCGACCACTGGCACCTCACCGACCTGCCCACGCCGCGGGCGGCGCGCGCCGATGAACTGGCCGAGCTGGTGCGGGCGGCCAGTGGCGGCCGGCCGATCAGGATCAGCACCCATGCCAACCCTGCGGCGGCGCTGCAGGCGGCCGCGGCCGGTGCAGACCCGGCTGATAGAATCGTGGTCTTCGGTTCATTCTTCACCGTGGGCGGTGTGCTGAAAGACGGCTTGCCCCGCCTGGCGGCCCGGCATCTGGGCTGACAGGGCCCACGACGCCGGCCCCGGCGACCGCCGATCCCTCTTTCATCACCACTCGGCCGCGGCCCCCCGCCTGCATGGGTCTGCTGTCCTACTTCAAACGCATCACCGATACCGCCACCGAGGCGAGCGCCCCCGCGGCGCCCGATGCCGTGGCGGCGGCCCGCATGCGCGCGCGCCGCCGGCTGATCGGCGCGGCCGTGCTGCTGGGGGTGGGGGTGATCGGCTTCCCGCTGCTGTTCGAGACGCAGCCGCGGCCCATCCCCGTCAATATTCCGATCGAGATTCCGCGCAAGGACGGCGCGCCACCGCTGGTGCTGCCGCATGCCACGCCGGCGCTGTCACCCGCCTCGGCGGCGGTGGTGATGGCCGATGCCGCAGCACCCGCACCACCCACACCAGCACCCGCCGAGATCACCGAGCGTGCCGGCGAACAAGGCCGCGAAAGGCCACCGGTGGCCGCCGCGCCGGCCGCGCCGAGGGCCGTTCCGGTGCGCCCAGCCGCATCTGCGGTGTTGGCAGCCAAGCCGCCGGCTGCTGCGCCCAAACCAGCTGCCGCGGCATCCCGGTCCGTGGCACCCAAGGCCGACGATGGCGCCCGCGCGCGCGCGTTGCTCGATGGCCGGGCCGCAGCCCAACCCGCCAGCGCTGCGGGCGCGCGGATGGTGGTGCAGGTGGGCGCCTACACCGAGCCGGCCAAGCTGCAGGAGGCGCGGCGCAAGGTCGAGGCCATGGGCTTCAAGACCTACACGCAGGTGGTCGAGGTCGACGGCGCCAAACGCACCCGCGTGCGCGTGGGCCCGTTCGCCAACCGCGGCGAGGCCGACAAGGCCGCTGCCCGCATCAAGGCCGGTGGGTTGCCGGCGGCCATCCTCACGCTGTGAACACGCTGCCTGCCATGCCCGCGCTGGGCTGGGTCGACTGGACACTGCTGGCGGTGCTGGCGCTGTCGGTGGTGGTGGGGCTGTGGCGTGGGCTGGTGTTCGAACTGATGTCGCTGGTGGGCTGGGTGGTGGCCTACGTGGCCGCACAGCTGTATTCACCCATCGTCGCCGCCTGGGTGCCGGTGGGCGCACCCGGCTCGGCACTCAACCAGGGTGCCGGTTTTGTGCTCACGTTTCTGGCAGTGTTGATCGTCTGGACGCTGGCCGCGCGATTGCTGCGGCTGGTGATCCACGCCACGCCACTGACGCTGGTCGACCGCAGCCTGGGTGCCGCCTTCGGCCTGCTGCGCGGCGCGGTGCTGCTGCTGGCGCTGGCCACCGTGGTGGCCTACACGCCGGCAGCTCGCGCCCAAGCCTGGCAGGATTCACACGGCGCCGCCTGGCTGCGGCTGGCGCTGCAAGGCCTCAAGCCCGTGCTGCCGGCCGAGGTGGCGCGGTATCTATGACCCACCCCCTACGCGCTGCGCGCGCCCCCTCGAGGGGGCCGAGCCCGGTGCCGCGGCGTTGGCTTGGCAAATCTCTCTCAGCCCTCTAGGACTTCCACCATGTGCGGCATCGTTGGCGTGATCTCCAAAGCGCCGGTCAACCAGCTCATCTACGACGCGCTGCTGCTGCTGCAGCACCGCGGCCAGGACGCCGCCGGCATCGTCACCATGCAGGGCACGCAGTGCTTCATGCACAAGGCCCGCGGCATGGTCAAGGACGTGTTCCGCACCCGCAACATGCGCGCGCTGCCTGGCGCGGTGGGGCTGGGCCAGGTGCGCTACCCCACGGCCGGCAACGCCTTCAACGAGGAAGAGGCTCAGCCCTTCTACGTCAACGCGCCCTACGGCATCGTGCTGGTGCACAACGGCAACCTGACCAACGCGCATGCGCTGAAGCAGGAGCTGTTCGACGTCGACCGGCGCCACATCAACACCGGCAGCGACACCGAGGTGCTGATCAACGTGCTGGCCCACGAGATGGAGCTGGCCGGCCGTGGTGTGCTGCTGACGCCCGAATTGGTGTTCCGCGCGGTGCGCGAGGTGCACAAGCGCATCCGCGGCTCGTATGCGGTGATCGCGCTGATCGCGGGTTATGGGCTGCTGGCCTTCCGCGACCCGTACGGCATCCGTCCGCTGGTCTACGGCGTCAGCGACCTGCCAGCCTCGGAGGGCGGTGGCCAGGAGGTGATGCTGGCCAGCGAGACTGTGGCGCTGGAAGGCACCGGCCACACCACCGTGCGCGACGTGGCGCCGGGCGAGGCGCTGTTCATCGACCTGGCCGGCCAGGTGCACAGCCAGCAGTGCGCCGACAACCCCACGCTGCACCCCTGCATGTTCGAGTACGTGTACCTGGCGCGGCCCGATTCGGTGATCGACGGCATCTCGGTCTACCAGGCCCGACTGAACCTGGGCGAGACGCTGGCGCAGCGGGTGATCAGCACCATGCCGCCTTCAGACATCGACGTGGTGATCCCGATCCCCGAGTCGAGCCGGCCCTCGGCGATGCAGCTGGCGCAGAAGATCGGCAAGCCCTACCGCGAGGGCTTCGTCAAGAACCGCTACGTCGGCCGCACCTTCATCATGCCGGGCCAGCAGGCGCGCAAGAAAAGCGTGCGCCAGAAGCTCAACGCGATCACGCAGGAGTTCAAGGGCCGCAACGTGCTGCTGGTCGACGATTCGATCGTGCGCGGCACCACCAGCAAGGAGATCGTGCAGATGGCGCGCGAGGCCGGGGCGCGCCGCGTCTACATGGCTTCGGCCGCACCGCCGGTGCGTTATCCCAACGTGTACGGCATCGACATGCCCACGCGCGAAGAGCTGGTGGCGCACGGCCGCACGCAGGAGCAGATCCGCGAGTTCATCGGTGCCGACGCGCTGATCTACCAGGACGTCGACGCGATGAAGCGGGTGGTGGGGGCGCTGAACCCGGCCATCGTCGGCTTCGAGGCCAGCTGCTTCGACGGCCAGTACATCACCGGCGACATCAGCCTGGCCGATTTCGAAGCCATCGAGCACCAGCGCACCGAAGCCCGCAAGGACGACGAGGACAGCGGCGACCGCACCCGCCTGACGCTGCAAAGCCGGGCCGAACCGAGCTGACACCATGACCGACCCCCGTACCAAGAAACGACTGCCGCGCAAGGCCTTGCCCGCCGGCCTGCGCCGCGACACCCTGGCCGTGCGCGAAGGCCTGCCCGCCAGCCAGTGGGGCGAGAACAGCGAGGCGTTGTTCCTCACCAGCAGCTACGTGCAGCCCGACGCGGCCACCGCCGCGCGCCGTTTTGCCGAGGAGGAGGAGGCCTTCACCTACAGCCGCTTCGGCAACCCCACGGTGATGATGATGGAGCGCCGCCTGGCCGCGCTGGAAGGCACTAGCGGCTGCATCGGCACTGGCAGCGGCATGTCGGCCATCCTGCTGCTGCTGATGGGGCTGCTGAAGGCCGGCGACCACGTGGTCTGCTCGCGCAGCGTGTTCGGCTCGACCATCCGGCTGCTGCAGGGCGAGATGGGCAAGTTCGGCGTGGAATCCAGCTTCGTCTCGCAGACCGACGTGGACGAGTGGCGTGCCGCGATGCGGCCCAACACCAAGCTGCTGATGGCCGAATCGCCCACCAACCCGCTGACCGACGTGTGCGACATCGCCGCGCTGGCCGACATCGCCCACCGTGGCGGCGCGGTGCTGGCGGTGGACAACTGCTTCTGCTCGCCGGCGCTGCAGAACCCGGTGTTGTTCGGCGCCGATTTCATCATCCACTCGGGCACCAAGTACCTCGACGGCCAGGGCCGCGTGATCGCCGGTGCGCTGTGCGGGCCCGAGGACCTGCTGCAGAGCAAGATGCTGCCGATCATGAAATCGGGCGGGCTCACGCTGTCACCCTTCAACGCCTGGGTGGTGCTCAAGGGCCTGGAGACGCTGTCGGTGCGCATGCAGGCGCACAGCGCACGCGCGCTGCAGATCGCCCAATGGCTGGCCGAACAGCCGCAAGTGGCGCGGGTGCACTACCCCGGCCTGCCCAGCCACCCCCAGCATGCGTTGGCGATGGCGCAGCAGAACGGCAGCGGCGGCGCGGTGGTCAGCTTCGACGTGAAGGGGCAGGGCGCCGATGACCTGCGCGCGCGCGCCTTCCAGGTGGTCGATGCGGCGTTGGTGGCGTCCATCACCACCAACCTGGGCGACGTGAAGACCACCATCTGCCACCCCGCTTCCACCTCGCATGGCCGGCTGAGCGAAGCGCAACGCCAGGCCGCCGGCATCGGTCAAGGCCTGGTGCGGTATGCGGTGGGCCTGGAAGACATCGACGACCTGAAGGCCGACCTGCAACGCGGGCTGGAGGCCCTGTCATGAACTCGAAGAAGATCCGCACCCGCATCGCGCCATCGCCCACCGGCTTCCTGCACCTGGGCACGGCGCGCACCGCGCTGTATTCCTGGGCCTACGCCCGGCATTTCGGTGGCGAGTTCGTGCTGCGCATCGAAGACACCGACGTGGCGCGCAGCACGCAGGATTCGGTCGACCAGATCCTGGCGTCCATGCACTGGCTGGGGCTGGATTACGACGAAGGCCCGGTCTACCAGATGCAGCGTCTGGCGCGCTACCACGCGGTGGTCGAGCAGATGATCGCCGCCGGCACCGCCTACCGCTGCTGGTGCTCGCCCGAAGAGCTGGACGCGATGCGCGAGGCCCAGCGCGCGCGCGGCGAAAAAACCCGTTACGACGGCCGCTGGCGCCCGGCACCGGGCAAGGCCCTGCCGCCGATCCCTGTGGATGTGAAGCCGGTGGTGCGCTTCGCCAACCCGACCGACGGTGTGGTGAGCTGGAACGACCTGGTCAAGGGCCCGATCAGCATCGCCAACCACGAGATCGACGACCTGATCATCCTGCGGCCCGACGGTGTGCCGACCTACAACTTCGCCGTCGTGGTCGACGATTGGGACATGGCCATCAGCCATGTCTTCCGCGGCGACGAGCACATCAACAACACGCCCTGGCAGATCAACATGTTCAACGCGCTGGGCGCGCCGCTGCCGGCGTTCGGCCACTGCCCGGTGATCCTGGGCGAGGACGGGCAGAAGCTGTCCAAGCGCCGCGGCGCGGTCAGCGTCACCGCCTACCAGGAGGCCGGCTACCTGCCCGAGGCGATGCTGAACTACCTGGCCCGGCTGGGCTGGAGCCACGGCGACGAAGAGCTGTTCAGCATCGAGCAGATGGTGGCCTGGTTCGACGGCAGCCACCTCAGCAAGAGCCCCGCGCAATGGGACGCTGCCAAGCTGACCTGGGTGAATGCGCATTACATCAAGCAGGCCGACGATGCGCGGCTGGCATCCTTGGTGGCCGCCCAGCTGGCCAGCCGCGGCGTGGAGGTGGCAGCCGACCTGCGCCTGGCGGCGATGTGTGCGCTGTACAAGGATCGCTGCAGCACCACGGTGGAACTGGCCGACTGGCTGGCGATGTACTTCGTGCCGGTGGCCGCGCCTGCCGACGAACTGGCCGCACAGCTTACCGACGCGGTGCGCCCGGCGCTGGCCGGGCTGCGCACCCGCCTGGCCGACCTTCCCGAGGCAGCCTGGGACAAGGCCGGCATCGCCCAGGCACTCAAGGCCACGCTGGCCGAGCACCAGCTGAAGATGCCGCAGCTGGCGATTCCGCTGCGACTGCTGCTGTGCGGCCGGGCGCAGACGCCGTCGGTCGATGCGGTGGTGGCGCTGTTCGATCGCGACACCGTGCTCAGCCGCTTGCAGCACGCTTAAGGCCTGTGCTATAGTCATGGACTCGCTTGAACAGCAACGGGGAAGCCTGGGGAAACCCAGGAAAATACCTGGGGGTATAGCTCAGCTGGGAGAGCGCTTGCATGGCATGCAAGAGGTCAGCGGTTCGATCCCGCTTACCTCCACCAATCTTCTGCTTGGTGGCGCTGTTCAAGTCGGTGAACGTGAATTCAGTCCCCTTCGTCTAGAGGCCTAGGACACCACCCTTTCACGGTGATTACAGGGGTTCGAATCCCCTAGGGGACGCCAGATTCACTGGCCATCGCTGATGGCGGGGCTGGTGGCAAGCAAGAGCACTTCGGTGCTCTTTTTTGTTTCCGGGTCCCGCGCAGGTGCGCTGCGTGCAGGCCGCTGTCGCGTACGGGCTATCGCCCAATCGCCAGGCTTGCATGATGGCCAGGTGTTCCACCCACCGGCCCTCCTGCGATGAGCACCTCCGCCTCTCCGAACGTCCCGCTCGACCTCGCGGCACTGGTCGACGACCTGTTCCGCCTGCTGCGGCTGAAGACCGCGCCCATTGCCATGCAACTGTTCGAGACGGTGGCGGCGATGGAGGCGGTGCCCCGCATCCGCCGCCCCAAGGGCAGCATCCACACCACCGACCAGATCGTCGGCCAGGCCGCGCGGCTGGGCTTCACGGTGGGCATCACGATGGACGACCTGGTGGGCCCGCAGTGCGGCGCGGTGCTGGGCCTGGCGCCGCAGGATGAAACCTGGCAGGCCGGCAAGCCGTTTGCCGGCGTGTGGTTTGCCACTGAGGCCGATGCGGCCGCGCATCAGAAGGCCATGCACTGTGTGCCCCACGGGCGCTTCAAGGCGATGGCGGTGTCACCGCTGGCCGCCGGCCGGCTGCCCGCGCCCGACATCGCGCTGGTCTACGCCAACCCGGCGCAGATGATCCTGCTGGTCAATGGCCTGCAATGGGCCGGCTACAAGAAGCTGGAATGGGGCGCGGTGGGTGAATCGGCCTGCGCCGACAGCTGGGGCCGGGCGCTGGTCACCGGCGAGCCCAGCCTGTCGTTGCCGTGTTTTCCCGAGCGGCGCTACGGCGGCGTGCCCGACGACGAGCTGCTGATGGCGCTCAAGCCCGCGCAACTGGCCAAGGCAGTCGATGGCTTGAAGCACCTGTCGGCCAACGGCCTGCGCTACCCCATCCCGCCCTATGGCGTGCAGATCGACGTGCGCGCCGGCATGGCGGCGAGCTACGGTTCGAAATGACCCGCCGCCAAGAGATCAGACGAAGCCGAGCAGGCGCTTCGCGTTTTCCTTCAGGATCAGCGGCTTGACCTTGTCCTTGAAGCCGGCCTCTTCGAAATCCTTCATCCAGCGCTCGGGTGTGATCAACGGGTAGTCGCTGCCGAACAGCATGCGGTCCTTCAGCAGCGTGTTGGCGTACTGCACCAGCTGGGCCGGAAAGTACTTCGGGCTCCAGCCGCTGAGGTCGATCCACACGTTGGGCTTGTGCAGCGCCAGGCTCAGTGCTTCGTCCTGCCAGGGCCAGCTGGGGTGGGCGACGACGATCTGCATGTCGGGGAAGTCGATGGCCACGTCTTCCAGCAGCATCGGGTTGCTGTTCTGCAGCCGCAGGCCGCCGCCGCAGCGCATGCCGCTGCCGATGCCCGAATGGCCGCTGTGGAAGATCGCCGGCAGCTTGTACTCGGCGATCACCTCGTAGATCGGCCAGGCCATGCGGTCGTAGGGCAGGAAGCCCTGCACCGTCGGGTGGAACTTGAATCCCTTGACGCCGTGCTCCTCGATCAGCCGCCGCGCCTCGCGCGCGCCCATCATCCCCTTGTGCGGGTCGATGCTGGCAAACGCCACCATCATGTCGCTGTTCTTGGCGGCGGCCTCGCAGATCTCCTCGTTGGGGATGCGGCGGCGGCCCAGTTGCGACTCGCTGTCGACGGTGAACATCACCAGACCGATCTTCATCTCGCGGTAGTGCGCGATGGTCTCCTCGATCGTCGGCCGCTTGCTGAAGCCGAAGTACTTGTCGGCGGCGCGGTCGTACTCCTCGCCGTAGTTGTCGAACGGGTTCCAGCACGACACCTCGGCATGGGTGTGGGTGTCGATGGCGATCAGGTCGGCATGGTTCATGGTGGGCTCGATGTTTAATGAATCGAAGTAAACGGCGTGGCTGAATTCGGGTTTCGATGAATTCTGCGCCAGAGCAGGGGTGTGGTGATTCGGGTTTGCCCTAATTTTTAACTTCAATCTCTGAACTATCTTTGCGGCTCTCCACAGGGGCCCCCATGACCAGTTCCGACTTCACACCCATTCCCGGCCTGCTCGCCTCGCTGGACCTGCTGCAGATCACGCAGTGTGATGCCGTGGCTCATGTGCGGTTGAACCGCCCGGCCAAGCGCAATGCCATCAGCGACGGCCTGATCCAGCAGATCCACAGTGCCTTCCTGAACCTGCCCGACACGGTGAAGGCCGTGGTGGTCAGCGGCGCGGGTGATCACTTCTGTGCCGGGCTCGATTTGTCGGAACTGGTGCAGCGCGACATCCAGGCGGCGATCCTGCATTCGCGCATGTGGCATGCGGCCTTCGATGCGATCCAGTTCGGCCGGGTGCCGGTGGTGGCGGTGCTGCACGGCGCGGTGGTCGGTGGTGGTCTGGAACTGGCCGCGTCGTGCCAGATCCGCGTGGCCGAGGATTCAGCCTACTTCGGCCTGCCCGAAGGCCAGCGCGGCATCTTTGTCGGCGGTGGCGGCTCGGTGCGCATCCCGCGGTTGATGGGCACCGCCCGCATGACCGACCTGATGCTGACCGGCCGCGTCTACGACGCCGACGAGGGCGACCGCTACGGCCTGGTGCAGTACCGCGTGCCCACCGGCGAAGGCCTGGCCAAGGGCATCGCACTGGCGCGCAAGATGGCCGGCAACGCGCCGATGAGCGCTTTTGCGGTGATGCATGCGCTGCCGCGCATCGTCGAGCAAAGCCCCGGCGAAGGCCTGTTCACCGAGGCACTGATGGCCGCCGCCGCCAGCAACACGCCCGAGGCACAAGACCGGTTGCGTGCCTTCCTGGACGGGCGCGCCGGCAAGGTGGTGAAGTCATGAGCGAGACCAAGTACCGCGACGCCAGCGTTGGCGGCTGCGTCAGCGCCACCGCCGAGCCGCAGGCCGATGGTGGCCTGCTGCTGCGCTCCACCGAGCCGCTGCGCTGGTTTCCCGATCGGCTGACCGACTGCCTGGTGCAGTGGGCCGAAGAAGCCCCCGACCGCACCTTCGTGGCCCGCCGCGGGCCCGATGGCGAGTGGATCCGCATCACCTACGCGCAGATGCTGCACCGCGTGCAGGCGGCGGCGCAGGCGCTGGTCGACCGCGGCCTGTCGGTGGATCGGCCGCTGGCCATCCTGTCGGAGAACGACCTCGAGCACCTCACGCTGGCGCTGGCAGCGATGTGGGCCGGCGTGCCGTTTGCGCCGGTGTCGTCGGCTTACTCGCTGATCTCGCAGGATTTCGGCAAGCTGCGCCACATCCTGGGCATCCTGACACCCGGCCTGGTGTTCGCTGCCAATGCCAGTTATGCCAAGGCCATCGCCACGGTGCTGCCGGCCGACGTGCCGGTGGTGCTGACCGACGGCGCGGCCGAGGTCACCGCCGCGGGTGCGCCGCTGGCTGGTCGCACGGTGATCGGCTTCAATGCGCTGCTGGCCGCCGAGCCCGGCCCCACGCTGGCGGCCGCGCATGCCGCCGTGGGCCCCGACACCATCGCCAAGTTCCTGTTCACCTCGGGCAGCACCAAGGCGCCCAAGGGCGTGATCAACACCCACCGCATGCTCTGCGCCAACCAGCAGATGCTGCGCCAGTGCATGGGCTTCCTGGCCGACGAGCCGCCGGTGCTGGTCGACTGGCTGCCGTGGAACCACACCTTCGGCGGCAACCACAACATCGGCCTCACGCTCTACAACGGCGGCACGCTCTACATCGACGACGGCAAGCCCACGCCCAAGGGCATCGCCCAGACGCTGCGCAACCTGCGCGAGATCTCGCCCACGGTGTACTTCAACGTGCCCAAGGGCTTCGAGGAGATCGCCTTCGCGATGGACGCCGACACGGCACTGCGCGACCGCCTGTTCGCGCGCTGCAAGGCCTTCATGTTCGCCGGCGCGGGCTTGAGCCAGGCGGTGTGGGACAAGCTCGACGCGCATGCTGAAGCCGCGGTGGGCGAGCGTGTGCGCATCATCACCGGCCTGGGCATGACCGAGACCGCGCCGGCCTGCACCTTCGCGGTGGGCACCGACGTGCGCTCGGGCCACATCGGCCTGCCGGTGCCGGGGGTCGAGGTCAAGCTGGTGCACGACGCCGCCAGCGGCAAGCTGGAGATCCGCTTCAAGGGCCCCAACGTGATGCCGGGCTACTGGCGCTCGCCCGAGCAGACGCGCGAGGCCTTCGACGAGGAGGGCTTCTACCGCACCGGCGACGCGGCCCGGCTGATCGACCCGGCCGACATCAACCGCGGGCTGTACTTCGATGGCCGCACCGCCGAGGACTTCAAACTCTCGACAGGCACCTTCGTCAGCGTCGGCCCGCTGCGCGCCAAGATCATCCTGGCCGGCGACCCGCTGGTGCAGGACGCGGTGATCACCGGCCTGAACCGCGACGACGTCGGCGCGATGCTGTTCCCGCGGCCCGATGAGTGCCGCAAGCTGGCCGGCCTGGGCGACAGCGTGCCGCTGCCCGAGGTGCTGCACCACCCGGTGGTGCGCGCCTTCTTCCAGACGCTGGCCGACCGGCTGTGGCGCGAGGCCACCGGCAGCGCCAGCCGCGTGGCGCGGCTGCACGTGCTGGCCGAGCCGCCGTCGATCGACAGGGGCGAGGTCACCGACAAGGGCTCGATCAACCAGCACGCGGTGCTGAGCCACCGCGACGCGCTGGTGCAGGCGCTGTACGAGGGCGCACAGTCCGACCCCTTCCTGATCCTGCCCAAGAAGGCCTGAGCCGCGCATGGCCCGCACCCACATCCACCGCGTCGAGATCTGCTTCGGCGATTGCGACCTGGCCAACCCCACACGCATCCGCGCCATACCGATCCCCGAAGACATCAAGGCGCTGTGCCTGTGATGACCATCCCTGCCCCCTAGGAGACAACGACCATGAAGCTGATCCAAAAGACCCTGGTGGCTGCGGCCACCACCCTGGTCATGCTGGCCGCCACGCCGGCACTGGCCGACGTGACCATCGGCGTCAGCCTCGCGCTGACCGGGCCGGGCTCGGGCCTGGGCATTCCGATGAACAACCAGTTCAAGCTGTTTCCCAAGACCATCGCCGGCGAGAAGATCAACCTGATCATCCTCGACGACGCCACCGATCCCGGCAAGGGCGTGAACAACGCGCGTCGCTTCGTCACCGAGGACAAGGTCGACCTGATCATCGGCTCGTGCATCACCACCACCTCGGCCGCGATGGCCCCGGTGACGCTGGAGGCCAAGACGGTGCAGCTGTCGGCCGCCCCGGTGGGCGTGCCGCCGGGGCAGGACGCCTGGTTGTTCCGCCTGCCGCAGGGTTTTGCGGTGATGGCGCATCCGATCGTCGAGCACATGAAGAAGTCGGGCGTCAAGACGATCGGCTTCCTCGGCTACACCGATGCCTACGGCGAGCTGTGGCTCAAGGAGATCATCAAGCAGGGCGAAGCTGCCGGCATCAAGGTGGTGGCCACCGAGCGCTTTGCCCGGCCCGACACCAGCGTCACGCCACAGGCCCTCAAGCTGAGCGCGGCCAACCCCGACGCGATCCTGGTGGTGGCCTCGGGCTCGGGCGCGGCGATGCCGCACAAGGCGATCGTCGAACGTGGCTACAAGGGCAAGATCTACCAGACGCACGCCGCGGCCACGCCCGATCTGGTGCGCATCGGCGGCAAGGATGTCGAGGGCTCGTACGTGGTGTCTGGCCCGGCGGTGATCGCCGAGCAGTTGCCCGACAACCACCCTTCCAAGGCGCTGGCGGTCGACTTCGTCGCCGGCTACGAGAAGTTGATGGGCCCGAACACGCGCAACCAGTTTGCCGGCCACTCGTACGACGCGGCCATCGTGCTGGAGAAGGTGCTGCCGGTGGCGCTGAAGAAGGCGAGGCCGGGCACGCCCGAGTTCCGCGCCGCGCTGCGTGATGCCATCGAAGGCATGGGCCGCACGGTGTTCTCGCACGGCGTGATGAACTGGACCAAGGACGACCACTGGGGCTACACCAACGAGACCGGCGTGCTGCTGAAGGTGGCCGGCGGCAAGTTCGTCGTCGAGAAGTAAGCCGACGCCCGACCCCACACCCACGCACCCGCCACCGCGCACGTCGATCGGCAGCACACGATGGATTTCAGCATTGCCGCCATCCTGGCACTGGACGGCCTGACCAACGGCGCGGTGTATGCGCTGCTGGCGCTGGCCACGGTGCTGGTGTTCGCCGTCACGCGGGTGATCTTCATCCCGCAGGGCGAGTTCGTCGCGTTCGGCGCGCTCACGCTGGCCATGCTGCAGCAGGGCAAGGTGCCGGGCACGGTGTGGTTTCTGCTGGTGATGGCGCTGGGCTGTTCGGTGGCGGATGTGGTCGATGGACTGCGCCACCACCACGGCCCGGCGCGCATCGCGCGCCGGCTGCTGGGCACGCTGGCCTATCCGCTGGCGATCTCGGCCTTCACCCTCTGGGCGGCGCCGCAGAACTTCTCGCTGGGCGTGCAGGCGCTGCTCACGCTGGCGCTGGTCACGCCCTTCGGCAACCTGCTGTACCGGCTGGCCTATGAATCGCTGGCCGATGCCTCGGTGCTGGTGCTGCTGATCGTCTCGGTGGGCGTGCACTTCGCGCTCACCGGGCTGGGTCTGTTCTTCTTCGGTGCCGAGGGTTTTCGCAACCCCAGCTTCTGGGATGCACGCTTCACGCTGGGGCCGCTCGCGCTCAGCGGGCAGACGGTGATCATCTTCGGTGCCTCGCTGGCGCTGATCGTGGCGCTGTGGCTGTTCTTCGAGCGCTCGCTGTGGGGCAAGGCGCTGCGTGCCACCGCGGTCAACCGGCTGGGGGCGCGGCTGATGGGCATTTCGTCGGATGGCGCCGGGCGCCTCACCTTCACGCTGGCGGCCTTCATCGGCGCGTTGTCAGGGCTGCTGATCGGCCCCACCACCACGGTGTTCTACGACTCGGGTTTCCTGATCGGCCTGAAGGGCTTCGTGGCCGCGGTGTTCGCTGGCCTGGCTAGTTATCCTCAGGCGCTGCTGGGTGCGCTGGCCGTGGGCCTGCTCGAGAGCTTCGGCTCGTTCTGGGCCAGTGCCTACAAGGAAGTGATCGTCTTCGGCTCGATCCTGCCGATGCTGCTGTGGCGCTCGCTGCGCGATCCGCACAGCGAGGAGCATTGAGATGGCGACGCTGCGACGCTTCGGCTTTGGGCTGCTGTGCCTGGTGATGGCGGCCATCGCGGTGCTGCCGGTGCCCGATTTCTGGATCACCCAGCTCAACTACATCGGCATCTACGCGATGGTTGCGCTGGGCCTGGTGCTGCTGACCGGGGTGGCCGGGCTCACCTCGTTCGGCCAGGCGGCGTTTGTCGGCGTGGGCGCCTACACCGCGGCCTACCTGGCGGTGACGCTGGGGGTGTCGCCCTGGCTGACGCTGTTGGTCGGCATCGCGCTCAGCGTGGTGGTGGCGCTGGTGCTGGGCGCCATCACGCTGCGCATGTCGGGCCACTACCTGCCGCTGGCCACCATCGCCTGGGGGCTGACGATCTACTACACGATCTCCAACATGGAGTTCCTGGGCAAGTACGACGGCCTGCTGGGCGTGCCGCCGATCACCGTGGCGGGGTTCAGCCTGGGCACCGGCCGTGGCCTGTACGTGCTGATCTGGGCGCTGGCGCTGGCCTCGGCGCTGGCCGTGACGCACCTGCTCGACAGCCGGCCCGGCCGGGCCATCCGCTCGCTGAAGACCGGCACCACGATGGCCGAGGCGATGGGCATTTCCACCTTGCGCTACAAGATCATCGCCTTCGTGCTGGCGGCGGTGCTGGCGTCGATCTCGGGCTGGTTGTTCGCCCACTTCCAGCGCAGCGTCAACCCCACGCCCTTCGGCGTGCACAAGGGCATCGAGTACCTGTTCATGGCGGTGCTGGGCGGCGTGGGCCATGTCTGGGGCGCGTTCATCGGCGCGGGCGTGGTCAAGCTGGTCGAGGACCAGCTGCAGGTGTTGCTGCCCAAGCTGATCGGCACCAGCGGCAACTTCGAGATCATCGTCTTCGGCCTGGTGCTGATCGCGGTGCTGAAGTACGCGCCCGACGGGCTGTGGACCTTCGTCACCAAGCGGCTGCCGGCGCCCCGGCGCGTGCGCGACTGGCAAGGCGCGGCGCCGCTGCCCACGCGCGACAAGCCGCAGCGTGGCGACCTGCTGCTGGAGGTGGACCAGGTGCGCAAGCAGTTCGGCGGGCTGGTGGCCGTCAACGACGTCAGCTTCGCCATCCGCGCCGGCGACATCGTCGGCCTGATCGGGCCCAACGGCGCCGGCAAGAGCACCACCTTCAACCTGATCACCGGCGTGCTGTCGATGACCCGCGGCGCGGTGCGCTTTCGCGGCCAGCCGGTGGGCGGGCTGTCGTCGCGGCAGATCGCCGAGCGCGGCATGTCGCGCACCTTCCAGCACGTGAAGATGATCCCCGAGATGACGGTGCTCGAGAACGTCGCGCTGGGCGGCTACCTGCGCACCAGGAGCGGCCCGCTGCGCGCGATGCTGCGGCTCGATCGTGCCGAGGAGCGTTGCCTGTTCGCCGAGGCCGAGGCGCAGCTGGCGCGCATCGGCATGGCCGAGCAGATGCACGAGCTGGCCGGCAACCTGGCGCTGGGCCCGCAGCGGCTGATGGAGATTGCCCGCGCGCTGTGCACCGACCCCGCGCTGCTGCTGCTCGACGAACCCGCCGCCGGCCTGCGCCACAAGGAGAAGCAGGCCCTGGCCGACGTGCTGCGCCAGCTTAAACGCGAGGGCCTCTCCATCCTGCTGGTCGAACACGACATGGATTTCGTCATGGGCCTGACCGACCGCATCGTGGTGATGGAGTTCGGCACCCGGCTGATCGAGGGCACGCCCGAAGAAGTGCAGGCCAGCCCCATCGTTCGCGCGGCCTACCTCGGAACGGAACATTGATGAGCAACGCACTGCTGAGCGTGAAAGGCCTGCACGCCGGCTACGGCCGCGCCGAGGTGTTGACCGGCCTGGACTTCACGCTGGACCGGGGCCAGGTGGTGACCATCATCGGGCCCAACGGCGCCGGCAAGAGCACCACGCTGAACGCGCTGATGGCGATCCTGCCCAGCCGCGGGCAGGTGGTGTTCGACGGTGTCGACCTGGCCGACGCGTCGCTGGAAGCGCGGGTGATGCTGGGCCTGGCCCTGGTGCCCGAGAAACGCGAGCTGTTCGGCACCATGCCGGTGGAGGACAACCTGATCCTCGGCGGCTTTCGGGCGATGCGCCAGCGCGTGCCGAACTGGCGCGGCGAGATCGAACGCGTCTACGAACTCTTTCCACGCCTGAAGGAGCGCCGCACCCAGCTGGCCGGCACGCTGTCGGGCGGCGAGCGGCAGATGCTGGCGGTGGGCCGCGCGCTGATGTCGCGCCCCAAGCTGCTGATGCTCGACGAACCCAGCCTGGGCCTGGCCCCGCTGGTGGTGCGCGAGATCTTCCGCATCATCGAGCGGCTGCGCGGGCAGGGTGTGTCCATCCTGCTGATCGAGCAGAACGCGCGCGCCGCGCTGGAGGTGGCCGACCATGGCTACGTGCTGGAGACCGGCGCCTTCGCGCTGCAAGGCCCGGCCCAGCAGCTGGCCGGTGACCCGCGCGTGATCGAAACCTACCTCGGTGCGGCCCGCAAAGCCAGCTGACACCCCCAAGCGAGCCCTTTAGATGTGGACCTACGAGGCCCCGGTGGCCGACATGCTGCACGTACTGACCCGCGTGCTGGCCGCGCCCGCCAGCTGGGCCGAACAGCCGGCTTTTGCCGAGCTGGATGCCGACACCGCCGCCGAGGTGCTGGCCCAGGCTGGCCGCTTCGCCAGCGAGGTGCTGGCGCCCACCAACGCGCCGGGCGACCTGCATGGCTGCACCTGGACGCCCGCGGGCGTGACCACGCCACCGGGCTACCGCGCCGCCTACCGCGCCTTCGTCGATGGCGGCTGGCCGGCGCTGGCCTGCACCCCCGAGGCCGGCGGCCAGGGCCTGCCGCAGCTGTTGAACATGGCGCTGTTCGAGATGCTGGCCGCCGCCAACCACGGCTGGACCATGTACCCCGGCCTGCTGCACGGCGCCTACGAGGTGGTGCTGCACCATGCCGTGCCCGAACTGCGCGCGCGCTACCTCGCCCAGCTCGTCAGCGGTGAGTGGCTGGGCACCATGTGCCTGACCGAGCCGCAGGCCGGCAGCGACCTGGGGCAGGTGCGCACCAAGGCCGAGTTGATCGCCGGTGCCGCGGCCAACGGCGCGCCGGTGGCCATCACCGGCAGCAAGATCTTCATCAGCGGCGGCGACAGCGACCTGACCGACAACCTGGTGCACCTGGTGTTGTGCCGGCTGGTCGACGCCCCTGCCGGCACCAAGGGCCTGTCGCTGGCGCTGGTGCCCAAGGTCTTGCCCGACGGCTCACGCAATGCAGTCTTCTGCGACGGCATCGAGCACAAGATGGGCATTCACGGCAGCGCCACCTGCCAGATGCGCTTCGACCGCGCCCAGGGCTGGTTGATCGGTGAGCCGAACCGCGGCCTGGCGGCGATGTTCCTGATGATGAACGCCGCGCGGCTGCACGTGGCGATGCAGGGCGTGGGCCACCTCGAAGCCGCCACCCAGAACGCCTGGCGCTACGCCGCCGAGCGGCTGCAGATGCGTGCACCCCAACGCCCGATCGACGCGGCCAGGAACGTGGCCACGGGTGCCGGCCCCGACCCGATCGCCTGGCATCCGGCGATGCGCCGCACGCTGCTGACGCTGCGTGCGCGCACCGATGCCTGCCGCACCATCGCCTACTGGTGCGCGCTGCTGCTCGACGAGGCCGACCACCACCCCGATGCGGCCCGCCGCGCTGCCGCGGCCGACCATGTCGCGATCCTCACGCCGGTGGCCAAGTCGCTGTTCACCGAGCTGGGCCACCGCAGTGCCGACGAGGCGCTGCAGGTGTGGGGCGGCTATGGTTACGTGCACGACTACGGCATCGAGCAGACGGTGCGCGACAGCCGCATCGCGATGATCTACGAGGGCACCAACGAGATCCAGGCCATCGACCTGGTGCAGCGCAAGCTGCTCGACGACGGCGGCGCGCGTGCCGGCGCGCTGATCGATGAACTCGCGCAGGAAGTGGCGCGCTGTGCCGCCCAGCCGGCGCTGCAGGCCTTTGCCGAGACGCTGGCCGATCAGCTGGTGCGCTGGCGCGAGACCCTGGCCGCACTGCAGGCCGGACGGGCCGACGACGGCGAATACCCGCTGCGCGTGGCCGACGACGTGCTGGCCGGCGTGGGCCATGCGCTGATGTGCTGGGCCTGGGCACGCATCGCCCGCACGGCGCTGGACCCGGCGCACACGCCGGCGGCCGGTGGCCGCAGTGCCGAGGCTTGGCAGCAATCGGCCACCTTCGGCCTGCAGTGGCTGATGCCGCAGGCGCAGGTGCACTGGCGCCGGGCGCTGCAGGCTGACGCGGCACTGCCCTTTCTGGTCGCATGACGGCAGAGTCCACGCCCGCGCCGCGGCCCGCATCACGTCGCCCGCGCATCGTGCGCTGCCCGCCGGTGGCCGCCGGCGCGGTGACCGAGGGCCAGGGACCCGGCCGCGGCGTGCAGGAGCGGTTGTCGCTGGGGGTGCTGAGCGATGTGCTGGGTTACCACATCGCCCAGGCCCGGGTGACCACCATGGACAGCTTCGTGCGCCACATCGGCCAGCCGTTCGGCCTGCGCACGGTGGAGTACTCGCTGCTGTTGCTGCTGCTGGCCAATGGCCCGCAAGCGCCCAAGCGCCTGGGCCAGGCGCTGGCCCTGTCGGCGCCCAACCTGACGCTGCTGCTCGACCGCCTGCAGGAGCGCGGCCTGATCCGCCGCGAACGCAGCCCCACCGACGGCCGCAGCCACAACATCGTGCTGACCGATGCCGGCCGGCGCATGGCCGACGACGGCGCCGCCGCCGCCGCGCCGATGGAGCGTGAACTGGATGACCGGCTCAGCCGCGCCGAGCGGCTGATGCTGATCGAGCTGCTGCGCAAGGTCGCCGGCAGATAGCGATCGACGGGGAGCGGGGCCAGCGCGCGGCCGGTCCACGGCCTCGCAGCGCTCGGCCGCTTCGCCAGGCACAAACCGTCCTCAGGACGGTTTGAGTCCGGGCTCAGCCCAAGCGGCCCCGCCACCCACTCGGGGGGTGGGCTGCGGTATTCCGCAGCCCGGGGGTCAAGTCACCAGGGGTCTCTGCCGATGCCCATCACGCGCCGGTACCACTCGTGGAAGTGCTGCATGCCGTCTTCCATCGGGCTTTGGTAGGGGCCGGCCTCGTCGTCGCCGCGCTCCATCAGGGCACGGCGGCCGGCGTCCATGCGCAGCGCGATCTCGTCGTCCTCGATGCAGGTCTCCATGTAGGCGGCCTGCTCCGATTCGATGAACTCACGCTCGAAGGCGGCGATCTCTTCGGGGTAGTAGAACTCCACCATGTTGATGGTCTTCTGCGGCCCCTTGGGATAAAGCGTGCTGACCACCAGCACATGCGGGTACCACTCGACCATGATGTTCGGGTAGTAGGTCAGCCAGATCGCACCCTGCTTGGGCGGCTGGCCGTTGCCCAGCGCCAGCACCGCCTCGTGCCAGCGCTTGTAGGCCGGCGAGCCGGCCTGGCGCAGCGAGTCGTTGATGCCCACCGTCTGCACCGAGTGGTGCGGGCTGAACTCCCACTTCAGGTCGTCGCAGGTGACGAAGCGGCCCAGCCCGGGGTGGAACGGGCCGACGTGGTAGTCCTCGAGGTAGACCTCGATGAAGGTCTTCCAGTTGTAGTCGCATTCGTGCAGGTGCACCTTGTCGAGCACGAAGCCGGTGAAGTCGAGATCGGCACGCGGGCCCACCTGGCCCAGTTCGGCGGCGATGTCGCGGCCGTTGTCCTCGAACACCATGCCGTTCCAGGTGCGGGTGCGGTAGCGGTTGAGGTTCAGGCAGGGGTCTTGCTGGAACAGCGGGGCGCCCAGCAGTTCGCCACCCATGCTGTAGGTCCAGCGGTGCAGCGGGCAGACGATGTTGCCGCCACTGTGGCCCGGCGCGGTGTGGCCGGTGTTGCCGCGCCCGCGCAGCATCAGCGCCTGGCGGTGGCGGCACACGTTGGACAGCAGCTCCACCCCGTTGGCGGTGCGCACCAGCGCGCGGCCTTCGCCTTCTTGCGGCAGGGCGTAATAGTCACCCACTTCGGGCACGGCCAGCTCGTGCCCCAGGTAGCGGGGCCCGTGCTGGAAGATCAGTTCCATCTCGCGACGGAACAGCTCGTCCGAAAAATAGGTGGTGACAGACAGTTGCGAACGCTCGGACCGCTCATCGAGACGGTGCTTGCGCGCAAGAGCTTCGAGTCTGGTGCTCAGGTCCGACATGATCCCCGGGATCTCCAGCGTGGATGTCAAAAACCCCCCACCCGGTGGCCCCGCGGATGGGCATGATCGATGGTGATGAAAACGGCCACCCACAGGGGCGGCCGTCTTCGCGATTGTAGCCGGCGGCTGTGGCCGCATAACGACAAGGCGCGTCTAAAATCCGCCACCCGCTTTGACGCGCGCCCCAAGCCCGGGCGCCTTGTCCATGACACCCACCGCGCCACCCGTTGACCACCCCGCCGAGGACAGCGCCACCCTGCGCTACGAGGATGCGCTGGCCGAACTGGAGCGCCTGGTGGCTGCGATGGAGGGCAGCCAGATGCCGCTGGACGGCCTGCTCGACAGCTACCGCCGTGGCGCGCAGTTGCTCGAGGTCTGCCGCAACCGGCTGCAGGCGGTCGAGCAACAGGTGAAGGTGCTCGAAGGCGGCCAGCTCAAGGATTGGGCCGATTCATGATCACCCCCGCTTTCGACGCCTGGGTGCGCGACGAACTGGTGCGCGTCGAGCAGGCGCTGTCACGCTGGGTGCCAGCCGAGGCACCGGCCGGGCTGGGCGAGGCCATGCGCTATGGCGTGCTCGACGGCGGCAAGCGGCTGCGTCCGCTGCTGGTGCGCGCGGCCTGCGAGGCGGTGGCCGGTGACCTGGCCGCGGCACTGCGCGCGGCGGTGGCGGTCGAGCTGATCCACGCCTATTCGCTGGTGCACGACGACATGCCCTGCATGGACAACGACGTGCTGCGCCGCGGCAAGCCCACGGTGCATGTGCAGTTCGGCGAGGCCGGCGCGATGCTGGCCGGCGACGCGATGCAGGCGCTGGCCTTCGAGGTGCTGACGCCCGAAGACCTGCCCGACGAGGTGATGGCGCCGCAACTGCAGGCGCGGCTGTGCGGCCTGCTGGCGCGCGCCGCGGGCCATGCCGGCATGGCCGGTGGCCAGGCCATCGACCTGGCGGCCACCGGCAAGCCGCTGGACGAAGCCTGCCTGCGCGACATGCACCGCCGCAAGACCGGCGCGCTGCTGCAGGCCAGCGTGCTGATGGGCGCGGCCACCGGGCCCTGCGATCCCGCGTGCTGGTCGGCGCTCAGCGATTTTGGTGCGGCGCTGGGCCTGGCCTTCCAGATCGTCGACGACATCCTCGACGTGACCCAGGCTTCCGACAAGCTGGGCAAGACCGCCGGCAAGGACCTGCACGCCAACAAGCCCACCTATGTCACCGTGCTGGGCCTGCCCGAGGCCCGCCGCCAGGCCACGGCGCTGCACCAGCAGGCCTTGCAGGCCCTGGCCCGCGGCCAGCTGGCCGACGCCGGCCATCTGCGCCTGCTGGCCGACATGGTGGTCGACCGAGACAGCTGAAAGCCCCCGAATGCCCCAATCCCTGCTGAACACCCTGAACGAGCCGGCCGATCTGCGCCGGCTGTCGCGCGGCGAGCTGGGCCGCCTGGCCAACGAGCTGCGCGATTTCGTGATCAACAGCGTCAGCAAGACCGGTGGCCACCTGTCGTCCAACCTGGGCACGGTCGAGTTGACGATCGCGCTGCATTACGTCTTCAACACGCCCTACGACCGCATCGTCTGGGACGTGGGCCACCAGACCTACCCGCACAAGATCCTCACCGGCCGGCGCGACCAGATGGGCACGCTCAAGCAACTGGGCGGCATCAGCGGCTTTCCGCGCCGCGCCGAGAGCGAGTACGACACCTTCGGCACCGGGCATTCGTCGACCTCGATCTCGGCGGCGCTGGGCATGGCCCATGCCGCGCGCCTCAAGGGCGAGCACCGGCGTGCGGTGGCGGTGATCGGCGACGGCGCGCTCACCGGTGGCATGGCCTTCGAGGCGCTGAACCACGGCGGCGCGGCCAATGGCGCCGGCCCGGCCGACGTGCTGGTGATCCTCAACGACAACGACATGTCGATCAGCCCGCCGGTGGGCGCGCTCAACAAGCACCTGGCGCGGCTGATGAGCGGCAATTTCTACTCGGCCGCGCGTGAGGGCGCCAAGAGCGTGCTGAAGAACACGCCGCTCTATGAGTTCGCCCGCCGCTTCGAGGAGCACACCAAGGGCATGGTCGTGCCCGGCACCATCTTCGAGGAGCTGGGCTTCACCTACGTCGGCCCGATCGACGGCCACGACCTCGACGCGCTGATCCCCACGTTGGAGAACCTGCGCGACAAGAAGGGCCCGCAGTTTCTGCACGTGGTCACCAAGAAGGGCTATGGCTACAAGCTGGCCGAGAACGACCCGATCGGCTACCACGGCCCGGCCAAGTTCGACCCCAGCGTGGGGCTCACCAAACCCTCGGCGGTGCCCAAGATCACCTTCACACAGGTGTTCGGCCAGTGGCTGTGCGACATGGCCGCCGCCGATGAGCGCCTGGTGGGCATCACCCCGGCGATGCGCGAGGGCTCGGGCATGGTCGAGTTCGAGCAGCGCTTTCCGCGCCGTTACCACGACGTGGGCATTGCCGAGCAGCATGCGGTCACCTTCGCCGCCGGCCTGGCCTGCGAGGGGCTCAAGCCGGTGGTGGCGATCTACTCCACCTTCCTGCAGCGTGGTTACGACCAGTTGATCCACGATGTGGCGCTGCAGAACCTGCCAGTGGTGTTTGCGCTCGACCGCGCCGGCATCGTGGGGGCTGACGGCGCCACCCATGCCGGCGCCTACGACATCGCCTACCTGCGCTGCATTCCCAACCTGGGCGTGATCACGCCGTCCGACGAGGACGAATGCCGCAAGGCGCTGACCACCGCGTTCCGGCGCGACCACCCGGTGGCCGTGCGCTACCCGCGCGGCGCCGGCATCGGCAAGGCCACCGACCCGGCGCTGACCACCTTGCCCTGGGGCCAGGGCGAGATCCGCCGCCAGGCGTCGGTGGTGCCGGGTGCCGGCCGGCGCATCGCGATCCTGGCCTTCGGCACCGTGCTGCACCCGGCGCTGGCCGCCGCCGAGGCGCTGGACGCCACGGTGGCCAACATGCGCTTTGCCAAGCCGATCGACGCGGCGCTGGTGATCGAGCTGGCACGTTGCCACGACGCGCTGGTCACGATCGAGGAAGGTTGCGTGGCGGGCGGCGCGGGCAGCGCGGTGGGCGAATGCCTGGCCGCCGCGGGGCTGAGCCTGCCGCTGCTGCAGCTGGGCCTGCCCGACGAGTTCATCGAACACGGCGATCCGGTCAAGCTGCTGGCCATGCTGGGGCTGGACGCGGCGGGCATCGAGGCGGCGATCCGCAAACGCTTTCCCGCGCCGCTGTCGCTGGTCAAGCCCGCGATCAACGATTGACCGGTCTGTGCGCCAGTCGCCGGGGCCCCTGACACCATGAGCCTGGCCCCCGGTCTGATCGACGTGCAGGTGCACGATGCGTTGGCCATGCGCAACGCGGGGGCCGACCTGCTGCAACTGGCGCTGATGGACGCGCGCAACCGCACGCTGGGCTGGCTGTCGGCCTTCGACGATCTGCAGTTTTCCAGCAGCTTCGACGGCTTCGATCCACCGTGGTGGCTGGCGGGGCGGGCGGCCTGGTTTCAGGAGTTCTGGGTGGCGCGCCATGTGCAGCGTGGCCGCGGCGAGTTGGCCGATCCCACCGGGCTGCGGCTGGCGTCGGTGCATCCCCGTGCCGATGCCTGGTTCGATCCGCAGGCCAGCACCCGGGCCCAGCGCTGGCAGCGCCGCACGCCCAATGCCCAGGTGCTGCGCCAGTACCTGGCCGATACGCTGGACACCACGCTCGAGCTGCTCGACAAGGCCGAATCCGACGATGCCGCGCTGCACGTCTACCGCCTGGCGCTGTACCACGAAGACCGGCTGGGCGAGGCGCTGGCGGTGCTGGTGCAGGCGCTCGACCTGGCACCCGAGCGGCAGCAGGCGCTGATCGAGCGCGGCCTGTGGCCGGCGCTGCCCGGCCGGGGCCGGCGCGAGGCGATGGTGCTGGGCGGCCAGCGGCTGATCCTGGGCTCGCCACGCGGTGGCTTCGTGCCCGAGGCCGAGCGCTGGGCGCACGAGGTGGCCGTGGCCGAATTCGAGATCGACGCGCAGCCGGTGTGCTGGGCGCAGTTTGCCGAGTTTGTCGAGGACGGCGGCTACGACGAGCGCCGCTGGTGGACCGAGGCCGGCTGGGAGATGCTGGACGCCACCGCCCGCCGCGCGCCGCGCTACGTGGAGCAGGTGTCGGGGGGCGTGCTGGCACGCCGACAGGGCCGGCTGCAGCGGCTGCCGGGGCAGCAGGCGGTGCTGCATGTCAGCGCCCACGAGGCCGAGGCCTGGTGCTGCTGGGCCGGCCGGCGGCTGCCCGCCGAGGCCGAGTGGGAGCTGGCTGCCACGCAGGCGGCCTCGCGCGGTTTTGCCTGGGGCGAGGTGGCCGAGTGGGTGGCGGGCCGGGCGCGGCCTTATCCGGGCGGGTCGGCGGTGCCGGCCCTGGCCACCGCCGAAGAACCGGCCCAGCGTGTGCTGCGCGGGGCCTCAGCCTGGGGCAGTGCGCGCCTGCGGCATGCGCGCGCAAGGCAGTTCGTCGCCGCGGGGCGGGACGATCGGTTCGTCGGCTTTCGCAGCTGCCTCATTTAGGCCCACCCCCGAAGCGCCTGCGGCGCTCCCCCTCAAGGGGGCGACGCCAGTGGCCCGGCGGAGCCGGTTCCACGGCGTCCACTTGGTCAAGTCTGATCTGGCCACGGGCGTATGGCGCGCGGCCACGTCGGTAGACCGCCTACTTTTCGACCAGGCCTTCGCGCACGGCCAGCCGCACCAGCGAGGTGACGCCGCTGACGCCCAGCTTGGCCATCACCCGGCTGCGGTAGGTGTCCACCGTCTTGGGCGACAGGTGCAGCTGGCCGCCGATGGCGGCACTGCTCAGGCCGTTGACGACCATCGTGACGATCTGGCGCTCACGCGGCGACAGCAGCGAAAACGGATCGGCTGGCGTGTCGTGGGTCAGCGCCTGCAGGGCCAGGTCGGCCACTTGCGGGCCGAAGAATCGGCGGCCGTTGGCCACGGTCTCGATGGCCAGCAGCAACTCGGCCGCACCGGCGTCCTTCAGCACATAACCCGAGGCCCCGAGGCGCACCGCCTCGGCCACGTCGCGTGGCTGGGCCGACATCGTCAGCACCACCGCCTTGACCGATGAACCGCGGCGCTTCAACTCATGCAGCACCTCGAAACCCGAGCGCTCGCCCAGCCCCAGGTCGAGCAGCATCACCTGGGCCTGCAGTTGTTGTGCCTCCACAACGGCCTGGGTCGGATCGCCGCTGGCGCCGACCACCTGATGCCCGGCTGTTTCCAGCAGGGCGTGCAGGCCGTCACGCAGGATGAGTTGATCGTCGACCAAATAAACCCGCGTCATGCAGGGGGTGCTTTCGCTGGTTGGCGCGTGTGGGGCGTCTGGGTTGGATGGGTCATGGAACTCCCTGAAGATTCTGCGGCTTGTGGCGCCACTTGACGCGACGATAACAAATGACATCGGGCGTCTGATCCGATTTGCAGCAGTGGCCGGGAAAACGCGGGCTTGGTGACCGCCCGGCCAGACGGTCTGATGCAGCATCTTGGGGTGGTGCGGGTCGACACGTTGGTCGCGCCCGGCACTGCTCCCCCCTGTTGCCTGACCTCCGAGACCCCTGATGAGTTCAATGTTGCTGACGCGATCGACCCTGTCCCTGGCCTGCATCACGCTGCTGTCGTCGGCGGCCTGGGCCCAGGCCGCCGACGTGGTGATCACCGGATCGGCCCGCGCCCAGCGCGTGCTGGATGCACCGTTTGCCATCACCGCGATCGATGCCACGGCCCTGCGCGACGCCGGGCCGATGGTCAACCTGTCGGAGGTGATGGCCCAGGTACCCGGCGTGGTGGTGAACAACCGCAACAACTATGCGCAAGATCTGCAGATCAGCTCGCGCGGCTTCGGCGCGCGAGCGGCCTTCGGCGTGCGGGGGCTGCGGCTGTATGCCGACGGCATCCCCGCCACCATGCCCGACGGGCAGGGCCAGGTGGCCCACTTCGACCTGGCGGGTGCGCAGCGCATCGAGGTGCTGCGCGGGCCGTTCTCGGTGCTGTACGGATCCAACTCGGGCGGCGTGATCGCCTTGTTCACCGCGCCGGTGAAAGCGGGCGTGGCCGAGGTCGGGCTGGACGTCGGCAGCTTCGGCCTGCGCCAGGGCCGCATCAGCGTGGCCGCGCCGCTGGGCCAGGTGGCCGGCGGTGCGCTGGACCTGCGCGCCAGCCTGGGCAGGATGGACCTCGACGGTTTCCGGCCGCAGAGTGCCGCCGATCGCCAACTGGGCCATGTGCGGCTGGGCTGGCAAGGTGGGCGCGACGCGCTGACGGTGCAGTTGTCCGACCATGAGCAGTCGGCGCAGGATCCGCTGGGGCTCACGGCCGCGCAGTTTGCCGCCGACCCCCGGCAGACCACGCCGCAGGCGCTGCAGTACAACACCCGCAAGACCATTGCCCAGACCCAGGGCGGCGTGAACTGGCGCCACCAGTTTGCCGGCGAGGGCGCGTTGCGCGAGTCGTCGGTGACGCTCTACCAGGGCACGCGCGCGGTGACGCAGTGGCAGTCGATTCCGAGCTTTGTGCAGGTTGACGAACGCCGTCCGGGCGGCGTGGTCGACTTCGATCGGGATTACGGCGGTGTCGAGGGCAAGCTGTCGCTGCTGCTGGGTGCCACCGATCTGGCCGTGGGGCTGAGCGTCGAGACCCAGCAGGATGACCGCCGCGGTTTCGAGAACTTTCTGCCCGGCCCGCCGGCGGTGCTGGGCGTGACCGGCCGCCAGCGCCGTGACGAAACCAATCGCGCCACCACGACCGAGGGTTTTGTACAGGCGCAGATGCCGGTGGCCGAGCGCCTGACCGTCACCGGCGGGCTGCGTGGCGGGCGCGTCGAGATGAGCACCCATGACCGCTACATCGTTGGACTCAACGGCGACGACTCGGGTGAGCTGTCGTATTCGTTTGTCAATCCGGTGCTGGGCCTGCGCTGGGCGGTGTCGCCGGGCTGGGTGGTGCATGCCAGCGCCGCGCGCGGCTTCGAGTCGCCGACGCTGGGTGAACTGGCCTACCGAGCCGATGGCGCCGGTGGCTTCAACGTCGATCTGCAGCCCCAGAAGAGCCGGCAGATCGAGCTGGGCAGCAAGTGGCGCGGCGGCGGGCTGTCGGTCGACGCGGCGGTGTTCGCCGTCAACACCGACAACGAGATCGGCGTGCTGTCCAACATCGACGGTCGGTCGGTCTTCCAGAGCGTGGGCCGCACCCAGCGCCGGGGTGCCGAACTGGCGCTGGGCTGGGCGATCAACAGCCGGCTGCGCCTGCAGGCCGCCGCCGCCTGGCTGGACGCCGAGTACCGCGACGCCTTCGGTCCGACCACCGCCCGGGTGCAGCCCGGCAACCAGTTGCCGGGCACCCAGCGCAGCAGCGCCTGGGCACAGGCCGCGTGGCAGCCCGGCGTGGTGCCCGGTGAGTTTGCGCTGGAGTGGCGTGCCGTGGCCAGCACCGCCGCCAACGATGTCAACACCGCGTCAGCGCCCGGCTACGCGCTGGCGCACCTGCGCTGGCGTGCCCAGTTCAAGCTGGGCCCGACCGATGCCCTGGAGGTGTTGGCCCGGGTGGACAACCTGTTCGATCGGGTGCACGCTGGCAGCGTGATCGTCAACGACGGCAACCAGCGTTTCTTCGAGCCGGGCGCACCGCGCAACGGCCTGCTGTCGGTGCGCTGGCAGCACCGCTGGTAAGACCTGCTGCGCCCACCTCCCATGCAACGTCGCTTCATCCTGCTGGCCGCCCTGTGCGGGGGACTTGTCACCCCGGCGCGGGCGGCCGCGCCCGACCCCGACCCCTTCGACGGTGATCCCTTCAAGTCCTACCAATGGGTCGACCTGAAGAAGGCGTTTCTCGGCGCCCAGGCGCGGGTGCAGTTCGACCCCCGCGTGAAGGTGCAAGGCCCGGCTTTTGCCGAAGACCCGATGAACGTGCCCATCACCGTGTCGGCCGATCTGGCGGGCGTGCAGCGGCTGATCGTGCTGGTCGATCGCAACCCGATCCGCAAGGTGCTGGAGCTGCAGCCGCTGGCGGCGCAGCCGGGGGTGAGCTTTCGCTTCAAGCTGGAGCAGGCCTCGCCGGTGCGCGCGCTGGCCCAGACGGCCGATGGCGTGTGGCATGTGGGCGGCACCTGGGTGGATTCGTCGGGCGGCGGCTGCACGGTGGCCGGCGCCACCCGCGCCGACGGCAGCTGGACGCAGACGCTGGGGCAGGTCAGCGGCCGGGTCTTTGCCTCCGGCCTGCCGACATCCGCCAACGCAGGTGACAGCGCCGCGCGGCTGCGGGTGCGGATCATGCATCCCATGGACACCGGGCTGGTCAACGGCATCCCGGCGTTCTTCGTCAGCAAGCTCAGCGTGCGCGATGGCGCCGACCGCGAGTTGCTGCGCATCCAGACCTTCGAGCCGGTCAGCGAGAACCCGGTGTTCAGCTTCGACTTTGCCAAGGCGCCCCCCGGGCCGCTGCGCATCGTGGGCGTGGACAACAACGGCAACCGCATCCTGAGCACCATCGAATGAAGCACATCGCCCCCCTGTCCGGTGCGCTGGCCCTGATCGGCGGTTTGCTGTTCGCACCAGCGTCGCCGCCGGTGTCAGCACAGGGCCAGGCTGTGGCGCCGGTGGTCAACGTCACGCGGCTCGACTACGGCCTGAGGGCGCGTGCCTTGGCCGATGGGGTCTACGTGGTAGCAGGCGCCAACGCCGACTTCTCGGTGGCCAACGGCTGCAACATCATCAACACCGGCTTCATCACCACCGGCGCCGGGGTGCTGGTGATCAACACCGGCACCAGCCGGCTGTATGGCGAGCAGTTGCGCGCGCTGATCGCCCGCACCACCCACGAGCCGGTGGTGCAGGTGCTGCACCTGAACCTGCACCCCGATTACTTCCTCGGCAACCAGGCCTTTGCCGACGTGCCCATCGTCGCCACGGCGGCCACCCGCGCCGGCATGCAGCGCGAGGCCAAGAGCTACGAGGACAACCTCTACCGCCTCTGCGGCGACTGGATGAAGGGCACCGAGGCCCGCTTGCCCACGCAGACCATCGGCGCCGGCCCGCTGCGCATCGGCCAGCGTGAATTCGAACTGCGCGAGTACAACGGCCACACCGCCAGTGACCTGGTGCTGATCGACAAGGCCAGCGGCGTGGCCTTCGTCGGTGGCCTGGTCTTTGCCGACCGTGTGCCCACCACGCCGCATGCCGACCCCAGCGCCTGGCTGCGCACGCTGGATGCGCTGGCCGGCCTGAAACTGGGCACGGTGGTGCCCAGCCACGGCCCGGTGCACGAGGGCCAGCGCGGCCTGCAGCAGACGCGTGACTTCCTGCAGTGGCTGGACGGCAGCTTCACGCGCTGGGCCGCCCAGGGCTGGGAGATGAACGAGGTGCTGCGCGCCAAGCCGCCCGAGCCCTTTGCGCGCTGGGCCGCCTGGCCGGCCGAATACACCCGCAATGTGGCCCACCTCTATGCGCGTTATGAGCGCGCTGCGCTGCAGCGCGGCAAACCGCCCTGACGCGCCATGCAGCGCCATGAAGCGCCGTTGCGTCACCCGGCCTTGCCCGCTGTGCAAAGCTGGAACACCCGGGCCCGGGCTTACCCTGGAATCGAAGCCCTTGTCGTCGCCATGGACGATGGCACGCTTCGTGCCATGAATTATTCCTGAAGCAGCGGTCCTTGTATCCCGTTGTGACAACCCCATCCCCTGGAGGAGACATCACCATGAAACTGAAGCTTCTGAGCTTGCTCGTCACCGTCAGCCTGGCGTCGTTGGGCGCCCAGGCGGCCACCCCGGTCACCGATCAGATGATCGAGAACGACGCCAAATCCACCGGCGATGTGCTGAGCTGGGGCATTGGCCAGCAAGGCCAGCGCTACTCGCCGCTCAAGGCCATCAACACCGGCAACGTGGCCAAGCTGCTGCCGGTGTGGGCGTTCTCGTTCGGCGGCGAAAAGCAGCGCGGCCAGGAAACCCAGCCGCTGCTGCACAACGGCAAGATGTTCGTCACCGCGTCGTACTCACGCATCTTCGCGCTCGACGCCAAGACCGGCACCAAACTGTGGAAGTACGAGCACCGGCTGCCCGACGGCATCATGCCCTGCTGCGACGTGATCAACCGCGGCGCGGCGCTGTACGGCAACCTGGTGATCTTCGCCACGCTCGACGCCCAGCTCGTGGCGCTGAACCAGGATACCGGTGAGGTCGAGTGGAAGGAAAAGATCGACGACTACGCCGCCGGCTATTCGGCCACGGCCGCGCCGCTGATCGCCGGCGGCCTGCTGATCACCGGCGTGTCGGGCGGTGAGTTCGGCGTGGTCGGCCGCGTCGAGGCGCGTGACCCCATGACCGGCCGGATGGTCTGGAGCCGCCCGGTGGTCGAAGGCCACATGGGCAAGAAGTTCGACAAGGACGGCAACGCCAGCGACAACGGCGTCTCGGGCACGGCCGGCAAGACCTGGCCCGGCGACCTGTGGAAATCGGGCGGCGCAGCCACCTGGCTGGGCGGCACCTACAACGCCAAGACCGGCCTGGCCTACTTCGGCACCGGCAATCCGGCGCCGTGGAACAGCCACCTGCGCAAGGGCGACAACCTGTTCTCCACCTCCACCGTGGCGATCGACATCAAGACCGGCCAGATCGTCTGGCACTACCAGAACACGCCCAACGACGGCTGGGACTACGACGGCGTCAACGAGTTCGTCACCTACGACGAAGGTGGCCAGGTGCTGGGCGGCAAGGCCGACCGCAACGGCTTCTTCTACGTCAACGATGCCAAGACCGGCAAGCTGGTCAACGCCTTCCCGTTCGTCAAGAAGATCACCTGGGCCACCGGCATCGACCTGAAGACCGGCCGGCCGAACTTCGTGCCCGAAGGTCGCCCGGGCGATCCCACCGCCGGCGCCGATGGCAAGAAGGGCAACGTGGTGTTCGCCGCGCCCTCGTTCCTGGGTGGCAAGAACCAGATGCCGATGGCCTATTCGCCGGAGACCAAGCTGTTCTACGTGCCGGCCAACGAATGGGGCATGGAGATCTGGAACGAGCCGGTCACCTACAAGAAGGGCGCGGCCTACATGGGCGCCGGCTTCACGATCAAGACGCTGACCGACGGCCCCATCGGTGCGCTGCGCGCGGTCGATCCCAAGACCGGCCAGATCGTCTGGGAAGTGACCAACAACGCGCCGCTGTGGGGCGGTGTGCTGACCACCGGCGGCAACCTGGTGTTCTGGGGCACGCCGGAAGGCTTCCTGCAGGCGGCCGATGCCAAGACCGGCAAGGTGTTGTGGAAGTTCCAGACCGGCTCGGGCGTGGTGGCTCCGCCGGTGACCTGGACCGAGGGCGGCGAGCAGTACGTGGCCGTGGCCTCGGGCTGGGGCGGCGCCGTGCCGTTGTGGGGCGGCGAGGTGGCCAAGAAGGTCAATTTCCTCGAACAGGGCGGCTCGATCTGGGTCTTCAAGATCCCCAA
>Ga0155495_1133_pt1 | contig 38287 bp, 27 predicted proteins | sample RifCSPhighO2_12_FD_107153 | JGI IMG/M metagenome (GOLD analysis project Ga0155495, IMG submission 107153) | Burkholderiales bacterium RIFCSPHIGHO2_12_FULL_69_20
GCCACCGCGGCACGCAGCAGCGCGTCGATGCCCAGCGTGTCCAGCAACGGGTCGTCGGCGAAACAGCGCTGCAGCAAGGCGCCGGCCATGCCCTGCACGATCAGGCCGCGTGCAGTGCGCTCGTCCAGGCCGCGTTGGCGCGCATAGAACAGCGCTTCTTCGGACAGGGCGCCCCAGGTGGCGCTGTGCGTGGCCTGCACCTGATCGTGGTGGATTTCCAGGTGCGGCCGCAGCACCAGCTTCGGCTGGCCCCCGGTGGGGATGCCGGTCAGGCGCTGGCGCACATCGGCCTGCGCGGCACCGGGCGCGATGCGCGTGTGGGCATTGACGACCGCGCGCGCCGGCCCGCTGGCCAGGGCGAGGTCCTCGATGGTGCTGGTGGTGCGCGGGGCGCCGTGCGAGAGGCGCACCCGGTGTTCCAGCGCCGAATCAGCCACCAGCAGCAGGCCGGCGCTGCGGGCCACGGCGCCTTCGGCTTGCAGCGCGATCACGTTGCGCTGCAGGTGGTAGCGGCTGCCCGAGGCGACCAGCGCCTGTGCGTAGTGCGCATCGCGGCCGAGCCTGGCGTGCAGGTGGTGCGCGATGCGGTCGGCAGCACCCGGCGTGGCGATGCGCAGGTGCTGCAGCGTCGCGCCATCGCCCAGCACGATGTGGGCCTGCAGGTTCTGCACGACCGGCTGCTGGCAGGCCACCAACTGGCGGTCGTGCGTCTCGACCAAGACACAGTGCACGCCCGCGAGCACCTCGATCACCAGCATCGGCGCCTCGACGGCGCTGCGCGGCTGATGGCGCAGTTGCAGCCAGACGGTTTCACGCGGGCCGCGTTCGGCGCCCGGCGTGCCGCCGATGCGCAGCCGCAGGCCTTGCCGGCACAAGGCACGGTGGGCCCAGGCAAAGGGCGCGGCGTCGCCCTCGGCGCCATCGTCTGCATGGCCCGCACCCGTCGGCGTCGGAATGCCGGCCCACAGCTCGGCGCGCTGCAGGGCGTCGCTGGCGTCGAGCCAGCGGGCATCGACCCGGCCTTGCGGGCTGTGGCCGATCGGGTGCAGCGTCCAGCCGGCCCCCGTGAGCGGGTGGGCGTCACAGCCCGCCGCTGCTTGCCCGGTCTGCTCGCCCAGCCAGACGGCTGCGTCAGGCGGCGGCAGGTGCCGGAAGGCTTCGTCCTGGCGCGGGATCCAGCCGCGCGTTTGCAACTGGTGGCGGACAGCCAGGATGTCGGCGCGGGCGCTGTCCATGACGTCAGGCGTCCAGCGTTTCTGCGGCGCGCACGAAGCCGGTGCGGGCGATGTCGCCGGCCAGGGCGATGCCGCCGGTCTCGGCAATGCAACCCTGGTCCAGCCGCAGCACCGCGTCGGGCGCCAGCGACTCGATCAGTTGCTGGTAGTGCGACACGACGAGAAAGGCCGTGCCTTGCGCTCGCAGTTCCTGCACCAGTTGCACGACGGCGCGTACACCGTCCACGTCCATGCCGGAATCGACTTCGTCCAGCACCGCCAGGCGCGGCCGCAGCAGCGCGAGCTGCAGCAGCTCGTTGCGCTTGCGTTCGCCGCCGGAGAAGCCGTCGTTGACCGGCCGGGCCAGCATCGCCTCGGGCAGGCCCAGGCGCGTGGCCGCGGCGCGCGCGTCACCCAGGAAGTCGAAGGCATCGAGCGGCGCCTCGCCACGCGCCTCACGCACCGCGTTCAGCGCTGTGCGGATGAACAGGTTGTTCTTGACACCGGGAATCTCGGGCGGCGCCTGGAAGGACACGAAGAGCCCGGCCCGCGCGCGGGCCTCGGGGCTCAGCGCCAGCAGGTCCTGGCCGACAAAGCGCGCCGAGCCGCCCACGACGCGGTAGCGCGGGTGCCCGGCCAGCGTCAGGCCCAGCGTGCTCTTGCCGCTGCCGTTGGCTCCCATCAGGACCAGCAACGCGCCGGCGGGTATGTCGAGCGAGACCGACTTCAGGATGTTGCGGTCACCGACGTCGACACGCAGGTCGCGCAGGTGCAGCAGGGGTTCGGAGGGTGTCATGGTCAGATTGCCTGGTGTGTGGTGGGTCGGGGGCTCAGCCGACGGCGCCTTCGAGCGACACCGCCAGCAAGGCCTTGGCTTCGAGCGCGAACTCCATCGGCAGCTCGTCGAGGACCGCCTGGCAGAAGCCGCCGACGATCAGCGCCGTGGCTTGCTGCGGGTGAATGCCGCGCTGCTGGCAGTAGAAAAGGCGTTCTTCGGAAATGCGGGTGGTGGTCGCTTCGTGTTCGACCACGGCGTCGTCGCGCGCCACGTCCACATAAGGGTAGGTGTGCGCGCCGCAGTCGGGCCCGATCAGCAGGGAGTCGCACTGCGTGTGGTTGCGCGCACCGGCCGCCGTGGGCGCCATGCGCACCAGCCCGCGGTAGCTGTTGTGCGCGTGGCCGGCGCTGATGCCCTTCGAGACGATGCGGCTCGTGGTGTTGCGCCCGAGATGGATCATCTTGGTGCCGGTGTCGGCCTGCTGGAAGTGGTTGGTCACCGCGATGGAGTGGAACTCGCCGCGCGAGTCGTCGCCGCGCAGCACTACGCTCGGGTACTTCCAGGTGATGGCCGAGCCGGTCTCGATCTGCGTCCACGCGATGTGCGAGCGCGCGCCTTCGCACAGACCGCGCTTGGTGACGAAGTTGTAGATGCCACCACGCCCCTGCGCGTCGCCCGGGTACCAGTTCTGCACGGTCGAATATTTGATGTGCGCGTCGGCATGGGCCATCAGTTCGACCACTGCCGCGTGCAGCTGGTGCTCGTCGCGCTGGGGCGCCGTGCAGCCTTCGAGGTAGCTGACGTGGCTGCCCGCCTCGGCAATGATCAGCGTGCGCTCGAACTGCCCGGTGTTGCGCGCGTTGATGCGGAAGTACGACGACAACTCCATCGGGCAGCGCACGCCGGCCGGGATGTAGACGAACGAGCCGTCGGAAAACACGGCCGAATTCAGTGCCGCGTAGAAGTTGTCGCCCGGCGGCACGACGGTGCCGAGATATCGCTCGATGAGCTCAGGGTGGTGCTGCACCGCGTGCGAGAACGAACAGAAGATCACGCCGACCTGGGCGAGCTGCTCACGGAAGGTCGTGCCCACCGAGACCGAATCGAACACCGCGTCGACCGCCACGCCGGTCACACCCGCCAGGCGGGCGCGCTCGTGCAGCGGCACACCCAGCTTTTCGTAGGTCTCCAGCAACTTGGGGTCGACGTCGGCCAGGCTCTTGGGCCCGTCGGTCTGCGCGTTCATCGATTTCGGCGCCGAGTAGTAGCTCAGCGCCTGGAAGTCGATCGGCTCAATGCGCAACTGGCCCCACGCGGGGTGCGTCATCGCCGACCAGCGCTCGAAGGCGGCCAGACGCCACTTCAGCAGGAACTCGGGTTCCCGCTTGCGGCGCGAGATCGCCCGCACCGTGTCGGCGTCCAGTCCGGGCGGCAGGGCGTCACTTTCAACATCGGTGATGAAGCCATGCCGATAAGGCAGCTCGAGGGCGCGGACCAGTGGCGCGGCTTGTTCAGCGACTGTCACGGCGCGTCTCCAAGGCGATGAGTTCAAAACTTGCCGCGTTACCGAAATGACCGCGGTACCGGTTGCGTGCCATGCCGCTGGCCACTTTCTGCAGATGGCGATCGGCCCGCCTGGGCTGTTCGATGACGCTGTTCATGGGAGGTCCTTAATAGAGGCATAGCGTATGCCTCTTTAAGGCCATGCACAAGGCAATCCGTCGTTGCCCGCTTCCATGCCGGGGGCATTGGACCGGCGTCGACCGCACTCGCTTCAGCGGCGAAAACCTCGATGGAACGTGAGCGTCGGTGGGCGCCAATGAGGTTCAGCGCAGGCGCTCAGCACCTCGGTGGGCGTACTGATCGGCTGTGCCGGGCTGCTGCCCCGAGGCCTGCTGCTTTGCGCGAGCAGGATTTGAACAAACCGCCCCGCCCACCTCGGCCGAGAACGGTTTCGATCGCTCCAACGAGCTGACGGCAACGGGGCTGCCGATGCGTACACTTTGCGCGCGTTGAGCAATTCCTGGCCGGTCGCGCAATCGGCCTATCGGCCCATCGGCCTTCACCCCATTCCGGAAGGAAACCCAAGATGACTCAGACCTGGTTTCGACGCTGCACCCTTCTGCTGGGCGCGCTGACGCTCGGCGCCGCCGCCGCCGGCGGTCATGCCGCCGGCATCGTGGGCAATACCCTGCCGGCCGGGTTCCCGGTCATCGAAGACGCTTCGCTGAAGAAGCCCATCATCGGCTTCGGCGCGGCGGGCCCGGTCCGGCGCACCCCGGTGATCTTCCTGCACGGCAACAACGACACGCCGTTTCCGACGGCGTGCAACGCACCCTATGGCCATGTGCAGCGGGCGGCCCAATACCTGGCCGACAACGGCTATTCAACCAGCGAGCTCTGGGGCCTGGGCTACCAGGGCGACCGCTGCGACGTGAATGCCGACCAGACCGAGCGATCGCGCATCGCGCACACCAACCAGGCCAACGTGCCCGACCTGCGGCGCTTCGTGCGCGCCGTGCTGGCCTACACCGGCGCCACCCAGGTGGACATCGTCGGCCACAGCCTGGGCGTGACGCTGGCGCGTGAGTGGGTCCGCCAGGACGGCGCGCAGCGGCAGGTGCGCCGCCTGGTGGCGATCGACGGGCCCAACCACGGCATCATCAACTGCAGTCCCGATGCGGCCAACTACTGGCAGTTGCCCGCGCTCGGTGCCTTCACACCGACCAGCGAGGTCTGCCAGGAACTGGGCTCGCCGAACACCCCGTTTCTGCGCCTGCTCAACGGCCGCGGTGGCAGCGGCGAGACGATGGGCCCGGTGCGTGTGCTCGTGATCCGCAATGCGGACACGGGTTTCGTCTACTTCCCGCTGCAGGACGGTGCACTGGCGCCGGTGCCGGCGGTCGACGCCTACGGCCAGCCGACCGACTTCTCGCGCAGCCCGAGCATGAAGGGCGCGAAGGATCTAGCGCTGACTGGCCAGGGCCAGTTCGACCCCATCCTGGGCACCACGCACCTGGGCATCCTGAACTCGCCGCAGACCTGGGCCGCCATGCTGCAGTTCCTCAACGAGCGCCCGCGTTGAGGCGCTGGATATCCGTGGTCTGACAAGCGGCCAGGCCTCGGGGGGCGGGCGCGGCAAGCGCCGCGTCGCTTACTTGACCGTGAAGCGCACCGTGATGGCCTTCTTCGCCGGTGTCGTCAGCGCAGCGACAACCTTGGCGCTGGCGGTCAGCTTCACGCCTTTGGCCTCGAGCTTGTCGCCAACGACGGCCAATGGGGCTTCGGACTTCACGCTGCCGTTGAGCACGGTCAGCTTGCCCGTCATGCCGGTAGGCGCCATCGGCTTGCCATGGTCCTCGACATAGATCACCACGCCATCGGGCGTGCCGACCAGTTCGAAGCCCAGATCACTGGCCATGGCGACGATGCCGCCATGCTTGGCTGCGGCACCACCATGGGCCAGCGCCACGTTGAACGACAGCGCCGACCAACCCAGCGCGACCACCGCCATCAGTTTCTTCATCATTGTTTCGATCTCCTGCAAAGGTGCGGCGCACTGAGACAGGCGGCGCCGCCAAGCCTGGACTCCACTCAATAGGCTTGTGGGCTGCTGCCGGCGCCCCGGGGTGCATCGGGATCGGGCTGGATCAGCCGCTGCGTGGCCTGTTCGCCGAACAGCCAGAACAGCACTGGCGTCAGCAGCGTGTCCAACAGCGTCGAGCTGATCAGGCCGCCGAAGATCACCACCGCCACCGGGTGCAGGATCTCCTTGCCCGGCGCGTCGGCGGCCAACAAGAGCGGCGTCAGCGCCAAGGCGGCCACCAGCGCCGTCATCAGCACCGGTGTCAGCCGTTCCAGCGAGCCGCGCACGATCATGGCCTGGCTGAAGCGCTCGCCCTCGAACCTGCACAGGTTGACGTAGTGGCTGATCTTCAGGATGCCGTTGCGCGTGGTGATGCCGGCCAGCGTGATGAAGCCCACCATCGATGCCACCGACAGGCTCACGCCCGCGAGCCACATGGCCACCACCGAGCCGATCAGCGCCAGCGGGATGTTGGCCATGATGATGGCGGCCAGCACCACCGACTGGTAGCGCGAGTACAGCACCAGGAACATCATCGTCAGCGACACCACCGACAGGCCGGCGATCAAGCGCGTGGCCTGTTCCTGCGCCTGGAACTGACCCTCCAGGCTGACGAAGTTGCCCGGGGGCAGGGGGGTGCGGTCGATGATGCGGCGGATGTCGGCGATCACGCGGCTCATGTCGCCGCCGTCGGTATTGGCATAGACGATGATGCGCCGCCGTCCGTTCTCGCGGCCGATCTGGTTGGGGCCGTCGGTCTCTTCAACAGTCGCGATGCTCGACACCGGCACACGCCCGGCCGGCGTGTCGATCAGCGTGCGGGCCAGGTCCTGCGGGCTGCGCTGGTGGTCGGGCAGGCGCAGCACCAGGTCGTAGCGGCGCGGGCCGTCGACGATCTCGGTACCGTGCGCGCCGTCGGTCAGCACCTGCAGCACGCGGATCGCCTCGCCCGGCGCCAGGCCCATCTGCGCGGCCTTGCGGTGGTCCAGGCGCACGGTGATCTGCGGGATCAGCACCTGTTTTTCGACCGTCAGGTCAACCAGCCCCGGCACCGTCGCCAGCCGGCCGCGCAGCTGTTCGGCCAGGCCGCGCAGCGTGTCGTTGTCGTCGCCGAAGATCTTCACGGCGATCTGCGCGCGCACACCCGACAGCAGGTGGTCCAGCCGATGGCTGATGGGCTGGCCGATGGCCACCTGCGCCGGCAGCGTCGAGAGCCGCTCGCGGATGTCGGCCATGATGGTTTCGCGGTCGCGGGCCTGGCCGTTGCCCATGCGCTGGAGGTCCACGTCGATCTCGGCCGAGTGCACGCCTTCGGCGTGTTCGTCGAGCTCGGCACGGCCGGTGCGGCGGCCCACCTGCGTGACCTCGGGCACCTGGCGGATCAGCGTCTCGGCCAGCGATCCGATGCGGTTGGCCTCGGCCAGTGAGGTGCCCGGCTGCATCATCAGGCCCAGCACCAGCGAGCCCTCGTTGAAGGCCGGCAGGAAGGCGCGCGGGAACAGCGGCAAAGTGGCCGCCGCACTGGCCACCGCCAGCACCGCCAGACCGATCAGCAGCCTGGCGCGGCCGAACGACCAGGTCAGCAGCCTGGCATCCGCGCGCTTGAGCCAGGCCACCAGCGGGCTGTCGCCATGATCCATGCGCTGCATCGTTGGCAGCATGAAGTAGCACATGACCGGCGTGACCGTCATCGAGACCGCCATCGACGCGAGGATCGAGACGATGTAGGCAATGCCCAGTGGCGTGAACAGCCGCCCTTCGATGCCCGGCAGCGCAAACAGCGGCACAAAGACCAGCACCACGATGACCGTGGCATAGACGATGCCCGAGCGCACCTCCACGCTGGCGCGCCGCACGACCTCCAGCACCGACAGCGGGTGGCCGGCAGCGCGGTTCTGCTTGAGGCGCCGCAGGATGTTCTCGACGTCGACCACCGCGTCGTCGACCAGCTCGCCGATGGCGATGGCCAGGCCGCCCAGTGTCATCACGTTGATCGTCTGGCCCAGCCACTGGAAGACCAGCGCGGTGACCGCCAGCGACAACGGGATCGCCACCAGCGAGATCACCGTCGTGCGCACCGACAGCAGGAAGGCGAACAGCACGATCGCCACCATGATCGCGCCGTCGCGCAGTGCCTCGGCCACGTTGCCGATCGAGGCCTTGATGAAATCGGCCTGGCGGAACAACACCCGCGGCGCAGCCAGGCCCGGATGGGTGGCGTTCTGCAGGCCCTGCGTCAGCTCGGCCAGCGCCACCTCGATCTGCGCCGTGAGCTTGACCGTGTCGGCGTCGGGCTGCTTCTGCACGCTGATCACCACGGCCGGCAGGCCGTTGTAGCCCGCATCACCGCGCTTGAGGCCGGCCGCGAACGAGACGGTGGCCACCTGTTCCAGCAGGATCGCGCGGCCGTCCTTCCAGGCCACGGCGATGCCCGCCAGGTCGTTGGCGCGGTTGCTGCGGCCCAGGTGGCGGATCAGGTACTCGCGGCTGTTGAGGTCGATGAAGCCGCCGCCCGCATTGCCCGCGTAGCCTTTCAAGGCCAGCTCGACCTGGCTCAGCGAGACGCCGAACTGCGCCAGGCGCGCGGTGTCGGGTGCCACGCGCAGTGTGCGCACCTCGCCGCCGATGGGGATGACCTGCGACACGCCGGGGATCGACAGCAGGCGCGGGCGCAGCACGAAGTCGGCGTATTCGCGGGCCTGCATCGGCAGAGATGACGACCCCTCGCCCGGCGGGTACGCCGGTCGGTCCCCCGGGGGGACCGCAGCCGCCTTGGGGCGGCCCGGCGGCGGCTGCGTTGCTTCGGCCATCACCGGGATGGCCACCAGCATCACCTCGCCCATGATCGACGAGACCGGACCCATCACCGGCGTGATGTCGCCCGGCATCTGCGCCCGCACCAACGCCAGCCGCTCGGCCACCAGCTGGCGGTTGCGGTAGATGTCGGTGCCCCAGTCGAACTCGGCATAGACCAGCGACAGGCCAACCCCCGAGGTGCTGCGCACACGGGTCACGCCCGGCATGCCGTTGAGCGCGGTCTCCAGCGGGAAGGTGACGAGCTGCTCGACCTCCTCGGGCGCCATGCCGCCAGCCTCGGTGAGCACGGTGATCAGCGGCTTGTTGAGGTCGGGGAAGACATCGACCGGGGTGCGCCAGGCCGTCATCGCGCCATACACCATCAGCAGGGCAGCGACCGCCAGCACGAACAGGCGGTTGTGCAGGCTGGTGCGAACGATCCAGTTGAACATGGTGTGCTGCCCCGTTCAGCGGATCTGCGCGATCAAGGGCGCGCCCTGAACCACGACACGGTTGTCGGCGCTCAAGCCCTGCGTCACCACCACCGTGCGCGCGTCCAGCGGGCGGTATTGCACCGGTTGCGGGACGAAGCGCTCGGCGCCCGACTTGATCCAGACGATGGATTCGTTGGACGGATTGCGCACCACGGCCTGCGCGGGCAGCACGACGCCCTTGATGCGATCCTTCGATTGCGCCACGACGGTGACGGGCTGGCCAATCGCGATGGGCAGGGTGCTCCCCGCTTTCACGGGGCTCACGGCAAAGGTCAATGGCAGCACGCCGTCGCGCATCGCGCGTGATGCGCCCACCAGGCGCAGCGTGACCTCGGGCACACCCTGCAGCGACGCGCTGGCCACGCGGGCCGCCACGTTGGCATCGGCGGTGGTGGCCTCCACCAGCATGCGCGCGGGGTCCACCACCTCGAACAGCACATCGCGCGACTCGACCACCTGGCCGATGACGAGGTCGGCACGGGCGATCACGCCGCTGACCGGCGCGGTCAGGGTTTCGCGGGCCACCAGGCTGGCGCCGATGCTGCGCGCGCGTTCGGCCAGGCTCGTTGCATCGGCGCGTGCGGACTCGATCTCCTTGCGTGGCACCGTGCCTTCCAACCCTTCTAGGCGCTGCACGCGCTGCTCGGCCAGTTGCCGCTGCGCACGCAGGTCGGCCAGCCGGGCCTGTTGCGTGCCGAGTGCGTAGGGCTCGGCGTGGTGGCGCACGTAGGCCAGCACGTCACCGCGCTTCACCGATTGGCCGGCCATCGGCAGCCCCTTGGGACCGGGCTCGACCCGCCCGCCGTGCACGGCCTGCACGCGCCCGCTGGCGTTCGGATCCATGACCACCCGGCCGGGCAGCTCGACCGTGGCGGCGGCTTCTGTCTCGGGCGCCAGTACCGTGCGGATCGCCATGCGCCGCTGCGCGAGCTTGGGCACGTTGACGCTGCCATCGGGCAGGCGGGCCAGGCCCGACGCGTTGACCGCCACGCCGGGCGCGTCGAGGTGTTCGCCGTTGGGGCCGTGTGCGCCAGGGCCAGCCAGAACTGGCGACAACCAGAGCAGGCTTGCGGCCAGCGTCATCGCGGCGACCACGGTGTGGACAGGCAGGTACCGTGTCATCACAGGCCCCCTGGCAGTGCGCCTGCTGCGCGGCGGCGCTGGCGCCACCAGGCGATGCCGCCGATCAGGCCCAAGGCCACCACACCGGCGCCGGTCCATGCCGTGCGCTCGAGGTCTTGGTTGTGCCCGTGGCCGCCGTTCGTCCCAGCGGCGACCGCGCCACCCGACATGCTCACCAGCGTGGCGTCGAGCAGGTCGCTGTCCTGGCCGGCCACCAGCGTGAAGACCAGTCCATGTTCGCCGGGCGCGGCCAGTGCCTTGAGCATGGCCGGATTGGTGACGACGTAGTCGCCGTGCTCGGCGCGGAAGGCGGCCACGGCCTTCAGCGTGTCACTCTCGACTTCGAGTGTCGCCCCCAGCACCGGCTCGTTGGATTGATAGCGGTCGATCACGACGGCCAGCTCGCTGGCGCGCAGTTCGGCAACCAGTTCAAAGGCCTCGGTATGGGCCTCGACGCGCGGCAGGGCCGATGCAGCGCGTAGCGCGGTCGGGCCGTCCAGGTGCTCACCATTGGGGCCATGCGCGCCGGGGCCGGCAAGCGCATGCGGGTTTGCAAGCAGCAGCAGCGTGGTGGCGGCCGCGCTCAGCAGGTGCTGCGACGCGCGGCGGTGGAGGAAGCGTTTCATGGCAGAAGTCCGAGGGCTTGTTGGAGGCGGGCGCGGGCGAGGCCCAGCGCGGCGGTCTGGTGCGCGACGGCACTGTCGGCGTGCGCCGCTGAGGCCAGCGCGCGCAGCAGGTCAGGCAGCGAGGTTTCGCCGGCGCGGAAGGATTTGTCGATCAGGCTGGCGCGTTCGCGCAGCAGGCGGGCGCGGGTGGTTTCGGTGTCAACCTGCGACTCGGTCGATCGCTGCGCGGCGCGTGCGGCGGCAAGGTCACTGTCCAGGCGCTCGCGCAGGCGTTGCGCGTGGGTCTCGGCCACGTCCAGCTGGGTGAGCGCGGCGGCTTCGAGCGGCCGGTTGCGGCCGTCGGTGCCGAAGGGCAGGCGCAGCGCGACGACCAGGCTGCCTTGGGCGGCCTCGGCCCGGCCGGGCACGTCCTGGCGCAAGCCCACGGTCAGTTCGGGCGCATCGCGGCGCGAATGGCGCATCAGCGCCACGCGCTGGCGCGCCAGCGCGGTGGACAGGCTGGCGAGCTGCATTTCCGGGTGCTGCGCGGCCGTTGCAGCGGCGCCATCGCCGGTGCTTGCCGCCGTCAGATCGGGCGCCGCCGTCAACCCGGTGAGCAGGGTCCAGCGTGCGTTGGCGGCCTGCAGGCGCTGCTGCACCTCGGATTGCAGCGTGGACGCCGCCAGCTGCTCGGCCAGCGCGGCCAGGGCATCGGCGCGCGCCAGATCGCCGGCGCGCACCCGGCGCTCGACATCGCCGGCGAGGTGTTTGAGCACCTGCACCTGGGCGTCGGCCTGCGTGGTCTGCGCCTGCAGGGCGGCGAGTTGCCACGCGGCTTCGCGCAAGTCACCCGCCAGGCGCAGGCGGGCCACCTGCTCGGCGGCCAGTGATTGCAGCAATGCCGCGTCAGCGGTGCCCGACCGGGCGGCCCGCTGACCGGGCAGCCACAGGGGAACGGCCACGCCGATTTCGGTCTCGCGCGCGCCGGCGTTGCGCTGCAGGCGATCGTCGCGGTGGCTCAGCGCCAGTGCCGGTGGCGCGGCCCAGACGCTGTCCGCAGCGGCACGGTCCGCTTCGGCGAGGCGGCGCTGGCCATCACTCTCGCGTGCGGCGACGGCGCGTTGCCAGGCGGCGTCCAGCGCCGCGCGAAGGCTGACGGTACCTGCCATCGGGCCGGGCGTGGATGGCAGGCGGGCCAGGAGGCCCTGCGGGGATGCGGCAGGTTGGGCACGGGCGGGTGTGCCGGCCAGGCTGCCTGCAAGCACGCAGGCAGCCAGCCAGGGGAGGGGGTTCACGATGATCCTGACGATTCAGCAGCCGGGCCGGCTGGATGCGAGTGCAGGTCACGCCAGGGGCGGACGGGTGCGCGCGCAGGATGCCGGGTCAGCGGGAGGCCGGGCGCCCATGGATGGGCGCCCGCCGCGAGGGCGTGTCAGGTGAGACTGCGTGGCGGCCTGAGCAGGCCATCCAGTACGGGGCTGGTCACAGCGATCGCGCGCAGGCCGCCTGGAGCGGCCGATCCCAACGGTGGAACCGCCTGCGTGACCGTGACCAGGAGCGCCGTGGTTGCGCTCACGTGGTCGTTCAGCACGTGCTGCATCGACTCGTTCGAGTCGTCCAGCTGGTGGGACCCATCGTCGCGGTGATGGTGACTTTCTTCCTGCCAGTGCAACGCAGCGTGTTCCAGATCGGTCATCACGTTCACCGACGAGCCGACGCGCGCCATGGCCACCGATTGCCAGAGCATGGCAAACAGCAACAGACAAAGGACGGCGGAACGGCGCATGGACGGCGAGTTTACCGAAGTGACCTGCTGCGCAGCACGTCAGGCAAGGCACCGGGGCTTGCGGCGCGTCAATGCGACGCGTGTCAACGCCTGCCCTGAGCGGGTTCGTCGCATGTGCGGCCTGGTCAGCAGCACAACAGGGCGCGCTGCACGGCAGTTCATGCCGCGTCGATGGCGGCGGCGCGCAGATGCGGCGCATTGCCGATCACCGACGCCGAATTCAGGCTCATGGCCAGCGCCGCGTGCATCGGTGACAGCAGCCGGCCAGTGACCGGGTAGAGCAGCCCGGCAGCCAGTCTGTGTGGCGCGTGGCGAGACGCTGTCCGATAATCGCAACCCGTGAAGAACCTCCGCGCCCTCCTGCTGGTCTTGCTGGCGTTCCTGCTGCCCGTCCGCGGGGCCATGGCCGCCGCCATGTTGTGCCCGGGTGCCGGCGCGCAGGGCGTGGCGGTCGTGGCCCCCGAGGCCGTCGAGCCTGGGCACATGAAGGCGCATGCCGCCGACGGCCTGCCTGCCTCGCACGCGGCGATGAATCATCACGCATCCAACGCCGACAGGTCGGGCGAAGCCGCTGCAAACCCGGGTGAGCATCAACCCGGGTGCCAGGCCTGCGCCAACAGTTGCTGCGTCACACCGCTGGCGTTTGCGCCGCCTTTGGTGATTGCCCCGCACCCGATCACATCGGTCGCCTTCCCGGCACTGTCGGTGCCCGTCCCGGCGTTCCAGTCGGGCGGCCAGGACCGCCCGCCACGAACCATCTGACTTCGCCAGGCCTGCGCTGACAGGCCCAAGAGGGCTCGTGCGTGCATCGCACGGGGCAATCGCCGGCGGCCATATCCGCTGGTGCATCAGAGGATTTCAAACGATGAAAACGACACTGGCATGGGCGCTCTTGGCATGGAGCGCGAGCGCCGCCTTCGCCCACGGCGATGCGCACAAGGTGAACAAGCCGAGCTTCGATGCATCGAAGGTCGAGCAGCGGGTCTTCGGCCGCGCGGGGGATCCGCGCCAGGTCATCCGCACCATCAGGCTGGACATGACCGATGCGTTCCGGTTCACGCCCGCCGACATCACCGTGAAACGCGGCGAGACGGTGAAATTCGTCGTCGCCAACCGCGGCAAGGTGCTGCACGAAATGGTTCTCGGCACGACCGAGGATCTCAAGGCGCACGCCGACATGATGAGGCGGTTTCCGGACATGGAGCACGCCGACGCAAACATGGCGCACGTCAAGCCCGGTGCCAAGGGCGAGATCGTCTGGCAGTTCACCCAGGCCGGCGAGTACCAGTTCGCCTGTCTTCTCCCGGGCCACTACGAGGCTGGCATGGTGGGAAAGGTGGTCGTGAAATGAGACGCCGCACGCTTCTCTTCTCATTGGCGGCCACGGTGGCCGCAACAGTCTGCGGCCGGGCAGCGTTCGCCCGGGTTGCACTGCCCCCGATCCATGTGTTCAAGCGCCCGACCTGTGGCTGCTGCAGCGCGTGGGTCGACCACATGAAGGCGGCCGGCTTTGCGGTGACGGTGACCGAAGTCGACGACACCTCGATCGCTCGCAAGCAGCACGGGCTGCCCGACAGGTTCGGCAGTTGCCATACCGCCATCGTCGCGGGGTATGTGGTGGAAGGCCACGTGCCCGCCAACGACGTCAAGAAGTTGCTGGCGATGAAGCCGGTGGCCATCGGCCTTGCCGTTCCGGGCATGCCGGTGGGATCGCCCGGCATGGAGGTGGGCGCCCGCAAGGACCCGTACCAGGTACTGCTGGTCGCCAAGGATGGCCGCGAGCGGGTCTTCTCCACGTACCGCTGAATCAAGGCGCCAACCGCGAAGGTCCTGACAAATCGTCTGAGTGCTTGCGGGACTCGCAGGGCAAAAAAAGCCCCGAGGCGTTGATGCCTCAGGGCTTTTCTTGCATCCCGGCGCCGCTTGGAACGGCCCGGGATCATGTCTTGGTGGAGATGAGGAGGATCGAACTCCTGACCTTCGCATTGCGAACGCGACGCTCTCCCAGCTGAGCTACACCCCCAAGTGCAGGCAAGATTCTAGCAGCAGCCGAAGCCCCCCTGAAGCCCTTGAGTCGCGGTAGAACTCGGGCCTTGTTCAATCATGCACGGAGCCCGCATGGCCCTCCACGATGCCGCCTGGCACGACTCGCAATACAACAACCGCGCCCGGGTGCCCGAGGCTGCCGTGCTGCTGCCGCGCTGGGCCGAGGCCTCGGCGCTGGCCCGCTCGCGCATGACCTGCCAGCTCGACCAGCCCTACGGCGACGAGGCCGGCGAGACGCTGGACATTTTCCCGGCGCGCGATTCGGGCTCGCCGGTGCTGGTGTTCATCCATGGCGGCTACTGGCGTGCGCTCGACAAGGCCGACCACTCCTTCGTGGCGCCGGCCTTCGTGCAGGCCGGGGCGATGGTGGTGGTGCCCAATTACGCGCTGTGCCCGGCGGTGGGCATGGCGCAGATCGCGCTGCAGACCACCCGGGCGCTGGCCTGGACCTGGCGCAACGCGGCGCGCTTCGGCGGCAACCGCAGCCGCATTGTCGTCGCCGGCCATTCGGCCGGTGGTCACCTGGCGGCCATGCTGCTGGCCTGCCGCTGGAAGACGGTGGGCGACGACCTGCCCGCGCGTCTGCTGGCCGGCGCGCTGTCGTTGTCGGGTGTGTTCGATCTGGAGCCGATCCGCCAGACGCCGTTCCTGCAAGGTGACCTTCAGCTCACACCGGCGGCGGTGCGGCGCCTCAGCCCGGCGTTCTTCCCACGCCCGCGTGGGCCGCTGGCCGCGCTGGTGGGTGGCGATGAGAGTGAGGCGTTCATCCGCCAGAACCAGCTGATCCGCGACCAGTGGGGCCCCAGCACCGTGCCGGTGTGCGAGGCGCTGCCCGGCCTGAACCACTTCACCGTGCTGCACGATCTGGTGGATCCGGCGGGCCGGGCGCATGCCCACGCCCGTCGATGGCTGGGGCTGTCGGCGGCTTGATCCAGGTTTGGCCTTGCTATGAGGGTTAACCACCGAATAGCAGCCTTCTATTCAATGCATTGATGCTTTGTATTGGCGCGCGCCCAAGTGGCCTGTTAGGGTGTTGACGTTCGATGTCCGCTACGGGCATCGGCACCGGCTGGACCGGCGTGTCGCCGGTCCCCCTGACCGACATCCGAGAGGAGCTTCACATGAGCTTGAAGGGTTCCAAGACCGAGCAAAACCTGAAGGACGCCTTCGCGGGCGAATCTCAGGCCAACCGACGCTACCTGTACTTCGCCAACAAGGCCGACGTGGAAGGCCAGAACGACGTGGCGATGCTGTTCCGCTCCACCGCCGAAGGCGAGACCGGCCATGCCCACGGCCACCTCGAGTTCCTCGAGAACGGCTCGGGTGATCCGGCCACCGGCCTGCCCATCGGCAGCAGCCGCCAGAACCTGGCTGCCGCCGTGGCTGGCGAGACGCACGAGTACACCGACATGTACCCGGGCATGGCCAAGACCGCGCGCGACGAAGGCTTCGACGAGATCGCCGACTGGTTCGAGACGCTGGCCAAGGCCGAGCGCTCGCACGCCAACCGTTACCAGAAGGCCCTGGACGCGCTGGTCGACTGACCACGCCGTTCCGCCGCACCAACACAAGGGGTCCGCAACGGCCCCTTGTGCTTTGTGGCTGCACTTTCAATGCCGATCTGCCGAGTGATCGGCCCCGATAGGAGGCAAGCGCACCATGAGCAACCGCGAAGGCAATCTCGAAGCCCCCACCCGGCACCCGGTGGACTGGAAGAACCCGGCGTTCTACGACAAGGACGCCTGCCTCACCGAGATGGAGCGGGTGTTCGACATCTGTCACGGCTGCCGCCGCTGCGTGAGCCTGTGCCAGAGTTTTCCGAACCTGTTCGACCTGGTGGATGCCACCGAGGACGGCGAGGTGCACGGTGTCAAGAAGGAGGCCTACTGGAGCGTGGTCGACCAGTGCTACCTGTGCGACCTGTGCTACATGACCAAGTGCCCGTACACGCCGCCGCACGTGTGGAACCTGGACTTTCCGCACCTGATGCTGCGCGCCAAGGCGATCAAGCACAGCCAGGGGCTGGTGGGCCCGGCGGCGCAGTTTCTGGCCTCGACCGATGTGCACGGCAGCTTTGCCGGCATCCCGATCGTGGTGCAAGCCGTCAATGCCGTGAACAAGAGCAAGCTGGCGCGTGGCGCGATGGACAGCCTGCTGGGCGTGCACCCCGACGCCTGGATGCCCGAGCTGGCACCCAAGCGCTTTCGCTGGACGGCGGCCAAGACCGGCAGCGCCACGCAGGTGATCGACGGCGCCAAGTCGCCGGGCAAGGTGGCGGTGTTCGCCACCTGCTTCGTCAACTACAACGAGCCCGGCATCGGCCACGACCTGCTGAAGGTGCTGGAGCACAACAACATCCCCTACGTCATCGTCGAGAAAGAGTCGTGCTGCGGCATGCCCAAGCTCGAGCTGGGCGACCTGCCGGCGGTCGAGCGCCACAAGGACGCCAACATCCCGGTGCTGGTGAAGTACGCCCGCGAGGGCTACGCCATCCTGTCGGCGGTGCCCAGCTGCACGCTGATGTTCAAGCAGGAACTGCCGCTGCTGTTTCCCGACGATGCCGACGTGCAGCTGGTCAAGCAAGCGATGTTCGACCCCTTCGAGTACTTGATGGCACGCCAGAAGGACGGGCTGCTGAAGACCGACTTCAAGCGTGATCTCGGCAAGGTCAGTTACCACATCCCCTGCCACGGCCGGGTGCAGAACATCGGCAAGAAGACCGAAGAGATGCTCAAGTTGATCGGCAAGACCGTCAAGCTGCAGCTCAACACGGTGGAGCGCTGCTCGGGCCACGCCGGCATCTACGGCGTGAAGACGGCCACGCATCCGATCGCGATGAAGATCGGCAAGCCGGTGTTCAAGGCCATGGCCCGCGATCAACCCGACTTCATCGCCAGCGATTGCGCGATGGCCATCCACCACATCGCCCAGGGCATGGACCAGGCCGGCACGCCGGCCAACGGCCGCCAGCATCCCCTGGGCCTGCTTCGAATCGCCTACGGATTGGAGTGAACCAGATCATGCCGATTACCAAGGACAGCCTCCTCACGCTGGAGGCCTACGCCAAGATCCGCAAGACCAGCAAGCCCGACGTCATCGCCCACCGCCGCCTGCGCAGCGTGCACCTGGGCGAGCACCTGACGCTGCAGTTCGAGGACGAGCACACCATCCGCCGGCAGATCCAGGAGATGCTGCACATCGAGAAGATCTTCGAGGAAGACGGCATCCAGCAGGAGATCGATGCCTACGCCGCGCTGGTGCCCGATGGCAGCAATTGGAAGGCCACGATGCTGATCGAGTACCCCGACCCGAACGAACGCAAGCGCGAACTCGCACGGCTGATCGGCGTGGAGGACCGCATGTTCGTCGAGGTGGAAGGCCACCCGCGCGTCTACGCCATCGCCGACGAGGACCTCGACCGCGAGAACGATCAAAAGACCTCGGCGGTGCACTTCGTGCGCTTCGAGTTCAGCCCGGCGGCGCGCCAGGCGGTGCGGGCCGGCGCGGCCGTCAAGCTGGGTTGCGACCACCCCAACTACCCGGCGCATGTCAGCATCTCGCCCGAGACGCTGGCCTCGTTGGCCGGTGACCTGAGCTAAGCGCGGGCTTTCATTCAGGCGGCGACGGCCAGGCGTTGCCGGCGCAGCACCCGCCAGCTCTCGGCGCTGTAGACCGCCAGCGCAGCCCAGATCAGCACGAAGCCGATGCCGCGGCTGGCGCTGAAGGGCTCGTGGTACAGAAACACCCCCAGCACGAACTGGATCGACGGGCCCAGGTACTGCAGCAGCCCCAGCGTGGCCATCGACACCCGTCGCGCGCCCGAGGCAAACAGCAGCAGCGGCACGGCGGTGAACGGGCCGGCCGCCAGCAGCCACAGGTCGGTCACCGTGTCGCCCTGGCCGAAATGCGCCTGGCCCGCCAGCGCCAGCCACAGCAGCCCGCCCACGGCCAGCGGCGCCAGCAGCAGGGTTTCCAGCGCCAGGCCTTCGATGGCGCCCAGCGTGGCGGTCTTGCGCAGCAGGCCGTAGAGGCCGAAGCTCATTGCCAGCACCAGCGACACCCAGGGCAGGTGCCCGGCGCCCACCGCCAGCCACAGCACGCCGGCCGCGGCCAGGGCCACCGCGGCCCACTGCACCGGCCGCGGGCGCTCCTTCAGCACCAGATAGCCCAGCACCACGTTGATCAGCGGGTTGATGAAATAGCCCAGGCTGGCGTCGAGCACGCGCCCGGCATTCACCGCCCAGACGTACAGCAGCCAGTTGCCGCCCAGCAGCAGGGCGCTCAGCGTGAACACCGCCAGCGTGCGTGGTTGGCGCAGCACCGGGCCCATCCAGGCAAAGCGCCTCAGCAGCACCAGCAGGCCGAGCACGAACACCAGCGACCAGGCGGATCGGTGCAGCACGATCTCCAGCGCCGGCACGTGCACGATCTGCTTGATGTAGAGCGGGAACAGCCCCCACAGGATGTAGGCCAGGGCAGCGGCGAGGGGTCCGGAGGGCATGTGAGCGGGCGTGCGGCAGGGCCGACGCCCCGGGGTGCGGGAGAGGCCGGCATTGTCGCCGCGGCCGTGGGCGCCGGGCGTGGCTGTTGTACCCGGCCCTCAGTCGGTCAGCGCATCGCCGCCGAGCAGCCCGGCCCATTCCGGTCCCGGCTCGGCGCGCAGCGTCAGCGGCACGCCGCTGGCCGGGTGCGGCAGCGTCAGGCTGAGCGCATGCAGCCACAGCCGCTGCCAGCCCAGGTGGGCGGCCACGGCACGGTTCAACGGCCCCTTGCCGTGGGTGGCATCACCGATCAGCGGATGGGCCAGCGCCTTGAAATGCCGGCGGATCTGGTGACGCCGGCCGGTCAGCGGTTGCACGGCCACCAGCGCCAGCCGGGTGTCGGCATGGCGGCCATCGGTGGCCATCGGCAGTTGCAGCCGCTGCAGCACCTGCCAACGGGTGCAGGCCGCCAGGCGCGGCTGGCCGGCGGAGGGCAGTTCGGGGTCGCGCGCCAGCGGCTGGTCGATCTCCCCCGCGTCCGCCGGCCAGCCCCGTACCAGGGCCAGGTAGCGCTTGTCCGGCCTGCTGGCATCGCCCGGCGCGCACGCCGTGCCGGCAAACACCGCCCCCAGCCGGCGCGCGCTGTCGGCGTCCAGTGCCAGCAGCTGCACGCCCGAGGTGCCCTTGTCCAGCCGGTGCGCCGGCCACACTGGCGCGCCCAGCTGCGCGCGCAGCCGCGTCACCACATCGTCGTCGGCGTGGGCATCGAGCGCGCTGCGGTGCACCAGCAGGCCGGCGGGCTTGTGCACGGCCAGCAGCTGGGTGTCGCGGTGAATGATTTGAAGATCGTCGGGCATGAGGTGGCGATTGCAAAACGCCTGTCACGAACGGCGGTCATCATGCCTGTCGATGCTGGCCTGCCGGGCCGGATCGACAGGCTGGGGAGCCTTCACCATGACACAGACCTACAGCGTTGGATACCGCTCGCGCTTCGTCACCAGCATTGCCTGGGTGTTCATCGTGCTGGGGCTGGTGGCCTCGGTATCGGCGCTGGTGCGCCACGCCGGCCTGGCTGCCTTGCCCGAGCAGATCGCGCTGGCGGGCGCACCCCTGCCGCAGCCGCTGTTGACTGGCTGGCTGCTGGCGGGCCTGCCCAAGGCGCTGGCCGCTGGCGGCGTGATGTCGGTGGCGATGCTGGCGGCGGCTGTCGGCCTGCTGCTGCGGCTGGAATGGGCGCGCCGCGGTTTCATCGTGCTGCTGGTGCTGGCCATCGTTGCCAATCTGCTGGGCCTGTGGCTGCAGCAGGAGGTGATGCGCTCGCTGGTGGATGCCACGCTGCAGCAGGCGGTGTTGACGCCGCAGGTGGCCGGCGTGTTCGGCGGCTTCGTGGTGGCGGCGCGCTCGATGGCGGCGCTGGTCACGCTGGGCGGTTGCGGCTTGCTGGGCTGGATTGCCTGGCGGTTGTGTCTGGCGCCGATCCGGCAGGAATTTGCCTGATCAACCCGGGCGCCGCAGCGCCAGCCAATCAAGGCGCGATGTCGCCGTCGACGTAGAACCAGCGTCCGGCCTCGCGCACGAAGCGGCTGATCTCGTGCAGCCGGTGGGCGCGGCTGCCCAGCTTGCTGCGGGCCACGAACTCGACCGTGGCGTGGGTCTCGTCGACGATCTGGTGGCGGCGCACCTGCAAGCCCAACCAACGTTGGCCGGGCTCGAACTCGATCTGCGGCGGCCGGGTGCGTGGATGCCAGGTGGCCAGCAGGTAATCGCCCAGCCCCAGCACGAAGGCGCTGTAACGCGATCCCATCAGCACTTGCGCATCGGGCGCCTGCAGGTGCAAAGGCCCTGCGTGCCAGCGGCCGCAGCAGGTGGCCAGGGGTTGCAGGCTGCCGCAGGGGCAGGGGGCGGGGTGGGTCATGGTCGCCATGATGCCGCAGGCCCGGGGCGCGCGACCCCGCCGCTACACTGCGCCGACCACGAACACGCAGCCCTTGGCGCTGCAGCAGGAGACCCGATGCTCGACCCCCAAGCGAAGGCCTTGATCGACCTGATGGCCGAACGCGGTGTGCCGCCCACCCACACGCTGTCGCCCGCCGATGCGCGCCAGATGTACCGCGAGCGGCGTGCTTTCAGCCAGCCCGAACCGCGCGCCATGGCCGAGGTGCGTGATCTGGTGGCCAGCGGCCCACACGGCGACATCGCGCTGCGCCTGTACCGCCCGGCCGGCCTGCCGGGCCCCGCGCCCACGCTGGTCTACTACCACGGCGGCGGCTGGGTCATCGGTGACCTGGACACGCACGACGTGCTGTGCCGCCAACTGGCCGACGAAGGCCGCTGCGTGGTGGTGGCGGTCGACTACCGCATGGGCCCCGAGCACCGCTTTCCGGCGGCGGTCGACGACGTGCTGGCGGCCACGCGCTGGCTGCAGGCCCAGGCCGAAACGCTGGGGCTCGATGCGCAACGCTTTGCCGTGGGCGGCGACAGCGCCGGCGGCAACCTGGCCGCGGTGGTGGCGCTGGCCTGGCGCGATGCAGCCGAAGCCCATCCGCTGCGCTTTCAGCTGCTGATCTACCCGGCCACCGACATGCGCGCGCTGGCGCCATCGCACACCAGCAACGGCCAGGGTTATGTGCTGACCAGCGACACCATCGCCTACTTCCGCGGCCACTACCTGACGCCGGCGCAGCACGACGACTGGCGCGCCTCGCCGCTGCTGCATGCCGACCTGTCACGCCTGCCACCGGCGCTGGTGCTCACCGCCGGCTTCGACCCGTTGCGCGACGAGGGCCGGCAGTACGCCGACCGCCTGTCGGCGGCGGGCGGCACCGCGCAATACGTGTGCTTCGAGCGCCAGATCCATGGCTTCATCACGATGGGCCGTCTGATCGATGAGGCCAACACGGCCGTGGGCCTGTGCGCGCTGGCCCTGCGCCGGGCGCTGGGTTGACCCTGGCCGGGCCGCGCTGGGCGGCTGCCTACAATGCCGGCTGGCGGGGCAATGGGTCGGCCAGAGCATTGGCCGAGTTGATGGGTGGCCGGCTTGGAACCCAATCGCCCGCGCCCGACTCCACCCCTGCATGATGCCGATCCGACGACGCCAGTTCACCGCGGCCCTGGCTGCCAGCGCCAGCTTGCTGCCCTTGGGGCTGATCGCGCCAGCCGCCCTGGCGCAGTTCCGCGTCGAGATCTCCGGCATCGGCGCCACCCAGCTGCCGCTGGCCGTCACCCGCTTTCGCGACGAAGACCGCAGCGGCCAGCCGCTGTCGGCCATCGTCCGCTCCGACCTCGAGCGCAGCGGTGCCTTTCGGGTGGTCGATTCGACCGGCACGCTCGACGAGCGCAGCCAGCCGCAGTTCACCGACTGGCGCGGCCGTGGCGCCGATGCGCTGGTGTCGGGCTCGGCCACGCGGCTGGCCGATGGCCGTTTCGATCTGCGCTTCAAGCTGTGGGACGTGGTCAAGGGCGAAGAACTGCTGGCCCAGGCGCTGGCGGTGCCGGCAGCCGATCTGCGGCTGGCCGCCCACCGCATCGCCGATGCGGTGCAGGAGAAGCTCACTGGCGAGCGCGGTGTCAACGCCACGCGCATCGCCTACGTCACGCGCGCGGCCAATCGCTATGCACTGCGCATCACCGATGCCGATGGCGAGGGTGGGCAGGTGGCGCTGGCCAGCCCGCAGCCCATCATCTCGCCAGCCTGGTCGCCCGACGGGCGCCGGCTGGCCTATGTGTCGTTCGAGCGCGGCAAGGCCGTGGTGATGGTGCAGGACGTGATCACCGGCGAGCGCCGCGCGGTGGCCAGTTTCAAGGGCAGCAACAGCGCGCCGGCCTGGTCGCCCGACGGCCGGCGGCTGGCGGTGACGCTGTCGCGCGACGGCGTGTCGCAGTTGTACCTGCTCGATCTCGACGGCGAAGGCCTGCGTCGCCTGACGCAGAGCAGCGCCATCGACACCGAAGCCAGCTTCGCCCCCGACGGCCAGAGCCTGTACTTCGTCAGCGACCGTGGCGGCGGCCCGCAGATCTACCGCCTGCCGTTGCGGCAAGGCCAGGCCGATGGTGCGCCCGAGCGCATCACCTTCAACGGCGCCTACAACATCAGCCCGGCGATCAGCCCCGATGGCCGCACGCTGGCCTACGTGGCGCGCGGCAGCGGCTTCCGGGTGATGGTGATGCCGCTGGACGGCAGTGTGCCGGCGGTGGCCGTCACCGACACCAACGACGACGAGAGCCCCAGCTTTGCGCCCAACGGCCGGCTGCTGATCTACGCCACCCGCAGCCAGGGACGTGATGTGTTGATGACCACCACCCTGGATGGCAAGATCCGCACGCGTCTGCTGTCGTCGGGCGTGGATGTGCGCGAGCCGGCCTGGGGACCGTTCGCCCAATGATCTGGCCTGTCGCCTGTCGCTCACACATCGGTTTAGGCCGACTCCAGTTTCTTGCCGGCATGCCGCCGGCGCCCGGGTGGCCACTGGCCATCCATGATCGAGGAGTGATGAAGATGATGGAACTTCGCACGAACATCCGCGCCACCAGCCTGGTGTCGCTGGCCGCGCTGGTGCTGGCGGGCTGCGGCTCGACGGTCAAGCTCGACGAGACGCCGGTCGAGACGCGCACGCCCACGGCGGTGAACGCCGGTGGCAGCGGCGGCGCGGGCCCCGCGGCCAGGCCAGGTACCAGCAGCGGCACCACGCCGCAATCGCAGGTGGCCACCGTCAACCTGCCGGGTGCGGCGGGTGGCGCGGGCGGTGCCGGTGCCGCCACGCTGGGCCGGGTGGTGTACTTCGACTTCGACAGCTTCGTGGTGCGTGATGAGTACCGCGCTCTGATCGACTCGCATGCCAGGGTGCTGGCGGCCCAGCGTGCCAAGCGGCTGGTGATCGAAGGCCACACCGACGAGCGCGGCGGGCGCGAGTACAACCTGGCACTGGGCCAGAAGCGTGCCGAGGCGGTCGCCAAGTCGCTGGCGCTGCTGGGGGCATCCGAGGCGCAGATCGAGGCCGTCAGCTTCGGCAAGGAGCGTCCGGTGTCCGAGGGCCACGACGAGGCCGCCTGGGCCAAGAACCGCCGTGCCGAACTGAAGGACCGTTGACCGTGACACGCACCCTCTCGCGCTGGATGGCCCTGCGCCCGGTCGCGCTGGCCCTGGCCGGCGTGCTGGCCTTGTCGGCCGGCGGCGCACGCGCCGGCCTGTTCGACGACGAGGAGGCCCGCAAGGCCATCCTCGATCTGCGCGCGCGCATCCAGGCCAGCGACGACGGCGCCAGCGCCAAGATCGCCGAGCAGGGCAAGGCGCAAGCCGCGCTGATGGAGCAGGTGCAGCAGTTGCGCCGCAGCCTGCTCGACCTCAACACCCAGCTGGAGGCTCAGCGGGCCGAGAGTGCCACGATGCGCGGCACGCAGGAGCAGCTGGCCCGCGACGTGGCCGAGATGCAGCGCACGCTGAAGGATGTCTCGAAGGGCCAGGATGACCGGCTGCGTGCGCTGGAGCCGCAGAAGGTCTCGCTCGACGGCAAGGACTTTCTCGCCGAGCCCGAGGAGCGGCGTGCGCACGACCAGGCCATGGCAGCGCTGCGCGGCGGTGACTTCGACAAGGCGGCCACCGCGCTGACCACCTTCGTGCAGCGCTACCCGGCCAGTGGGTATGTCGATTCGGCGCGCTTCTGGCTGGGCAATGCGCTGTACGGCCAGAAGAACTACAAGGAAGCCATCGCCGTGTTCCGCACGTTGGTGAGTGGCGCGCCCCTGCATCCGCGCACGCCCGAGGCCCTGCTGGCGGTGGCCAACTGCCAGATCGAGATGAAGGACATGCGCGGTGCGCGCAGAACCATCGACGAGCTGACCAAGACCTACCCCGCCAGCGAGGCAGCAGTTGCGGGCAAGGAGCGTCTGGGCACGCTCAAGGGCTGACGCATGGCGGCGGGCCGCAGCTGGGTGTGCGCACGATGACCGACGCGGGCTTGCTGGCCCTGCAGCAGCAGGTGCTGTGGGCGGCGCTGGCGCTGGGCATCGCCTTCGGCGCCATCGCCCAGCGCACGCAGTTCTGCACCATGGGCGCGGTGGCCGACGTGGTCAACATCGGCGATTGGTCGCGCATGCGCATGTGGGCGCTGGCGATGGGCGTGGCCATGCTGGGCTTCAACGCCATGGTGGCGCTGGGCTGGGTGAAGGCAGCCGACACGGTGTATGCCGCACCCGAGTTGCTGTGGCTGTCGCAGGCCGTGGGCGGGCTGATGTTCGGCTTCGGCATGGTGCTGGCGTCGGGCTGCGGCAGCAAGGCGCTGGTGCGCATCGGCGGCGGCAACCTCAAGGCGTTGGTGGTCTTCCTGGTGCTGGGCTTCTCGGCCTTTGCCACCTTGCGCGGCGTGACCGCGGTGTTGCGGGTCAACACCCTGGACCGGGTGCAATGGGCCCTGCCCGGCGGACAGGATCTGCCCACGCTGCTGGTCGGCCTGGGTGGCACGCCGGGCCAGCGTGCGCTGCTGCTGGGCGGCCTGATCGGCGGGGCGCTGGTGGTCTGGGCGCTGGCGCGCCGCGAAGGGCGCCATGCCGACGTGCTGCTGGGCGGGCTGGGCATCGGCGCGCTGGTGGTGGGCGCCTGGTGGGTGTCGGGCGTGCTGGGCCACGTGGCCGAGCATCCGCAGACGCTGGAGGAGGCCTTCCTCGCCACCAACTCGCAGCGCATGGAGTCCTTCAGCTTCGTGGCCCCCGTGGCCTATGTGCTGGACGGCCTGATCTTCTATTCCGATGCCAGCAAGCGGCTGACGCAGGGCATGGTGCTGGTGGTGGGCGTGGTGATCGGCAGCGCCTTGGTGGCCGTGGCCGGCCGCAGCTTTCGCTGGGAGGGTTTTCGTGGGGTGGAAGACACCGCCAACCACCTGGTGGGCGCGGCGCTGATGGGCGTGGGCGGCGTCACCGCCGTGGGCTGCACTGTGGGCCAGGGCCTGTCGGGCCTGTCCACGTTGTCGCTCGGCAGTTTCATCGCCGTGGCGGGCATCGTGGTGGGTGCGGTGGCCGCGCTGCGCTGGCAGGTGTGGCGGCTGGAGCGCATGGCGTGAACCTCATCCCCCCTGACGTCGCCATGCCTGCCGACATCGATAGCGCTGATCTTGAGCGGCGCTTCGGTGGCTTGCGCCGGTTGTACGGTGCCGCGGGCTACCAGGCCGTTCGCGAGGCGCGCGTGGCGGTAGTGGGCCTGGGTGGCGTGGGCTCCTGGGCAGTGGAGGCGCTGGCGCGCAGCGGCGTGGCGCGATTGGTGCTGATCGACCTGGACCATGTGGCCGAATCCAACATCAACCGCCAGGTGCAGGCGCTGGGCAGCACGCTGGGCATGGCCAAGGCCGAGGCGCTGCGACAGCGCATTGCCGACATCCATCCGGGTTGCGAGGCGGTCACCATCGAGGAGTTCGCCAGCCCCGACAACTGGCCGGGCCTGCTGCGTACCGAGGTCGACCTGTTGATCGACGCCTGCGACCAGAGCGCGGCCAAACTGGCCTTGGCGGCCTGGGCCTTGTTGACCGGCACGCCGCTGGTCTGCGTGGGTGCGGCCGGTGGCAAGCAGCAGGCGCAGAAGGTGGAGGTGGCCGATTTGGCCGAGGCCACCCACGATCCGCTGCTGGCATCGCTGCGCCAGCGACTGCGCAAGCAGGGCGCTCCGCGGCAGGGCCGCATCGGCGTGAGTTGCGTGTTCTCGCGCGAGAGCGTGGCCACACCGGCCGATGGAGATGCCTGCGCGACCGACGGCACGCTCAACTGCGCCGGCTATGGGTCGACCGTCACCGTCACCGCCACCTTCGGTCTGGTGGCTGCCGGCGAGGCGCTGCGGCAGTGCATCGCCGCCCGTGCCGTTGCCGCGGCATGAGCCGTTGGCAGCGTTGGCCGGGTGGGGTCGTCGGGCACAAAATGCCGTGCTAGAATGTCGTGCTCTACACGAGAGGGGTCGTTAGCTCAGTCGGTAGAGCAGCGGACTTTTAATCCGTTGGTCGCGTGTTCGAGTCACGCACGACCCACCAGTTGAACTTCTTGTTCAGCATTGCATTCGGGCTCTTAGCTCAGTTGGTAGAGCAGCGGACTCTTAATCCGTTGGTCGAGTGTTCGAGTCACTCAGGGCCCACCAGCTACGACAAGCACTTAGCGAGCAATCGCTAGGTGCTTTGTTCTTTCTGCGTCGCTGAATCGTGTGAATCGCGGCTGCCGCGCGCATCAAGCGCATTGGCCAGGCGCTGCGAGGCCCGGTGCGATTCATCCCCTGAATTGAGGGGGTTGCGGCCCGCGCGGGTGGGCACGCCGCGCTGCGCCGCTGCAGCGCTGTGCTAATTTTCGCCATCGGGCGCCAATGGGTGCAGGTGGCTGCCGCCGACTGGGTGGGTTGATACCCGATGACCTGGGTCTGCGGTGCTGCTGCCGCGTCGTCCGGGGTTCACAGGAGGGCGCGGCATGTCGATCTCTAAGAGGCTGTTTCTCGCCATCCTGGCGATGGATGCCTACAACCGGGGCGAGGGCACCGGCATCAGCCTGGAAGGCAACCGGCTGGGCAACGCCACCCTCATCACCGATGGCCTGGAAGGGGTGCGCACCGATCTGTGGGCCGAGACCGGCTTCTCGGCCGCCGCCTACCGCATGGACGGCGGCGGTGTCGACGACATCGCCTCGGGCCAGTTGCTGATCTCCTACCGCGGCACCGACGACCTGCCCGACATCCTGGGTGGCTGGACCATCGGCGCGGGTTATGCCGCGGCCAGCCAGGCCGACCTGACGATCAACTTCTACGAGGCCGTGGCCGGCCACTCGATCTACGACGCCGATGGCCTCAAGCCCATCGTCACAGGCCACTCGCTGGGCGGCGGCCTGGCTGGGTTTGCGTCGCTGCTGTCGGGATCGGAGGGCGTGGGCTACGACCACATGCCCTTCGGCGCCGCGGCCTGGATGCGCTTCGGCGCGCATGTCTACAGCACCTTGCTGGAGATGATGATCAAGGGCCAGGCCTCGCTGGACGACGCCGGCAAGGTCACGCTCGAGATCGTGATGACGCTGCTGCGGCCGCAGCTGCAAGGCCTGGTGGAGGGCGGGCTCATCAGCGTGGTGGACGGGCTGATCACCACCGACACCGCGCTCGATGCCCTGAAGGATGGGCTGATCGACATGCTCAAGCCCGAGATCACCGACCTGTCGCAGGACATCGTCGATGCGCTGGGGCCGGTGCTCGACGCCATCACGCCCGACATCCTGGAAAGCTGGAACCTGCACATCCCGGATTTCGACGATTTCAAGGGTGTGGCCACCCAGGCCGAAGCGCTGGAGTACCTGCGCGACGGCACCATCCCCGAGGTGATCGGCAGCACCATCCAGTGGCTGGCCAACGTGCTGGCGCCCTACACCAGCATCGCCGCGCCGCTGGTGGTGGCCGTGGGCAACGTGGCCAGCGCCGCGGCCAACATCATCTCGGCCGGCATCACCTGGGCCGAGACGCAGATCGACCAGACCACGCTGTCGACGCATGGCTGGACCAACGCCAACATCGTCTCGCGCCACAGCATCGCGCTGCTGACGCTGCTGCAGTTCAGCGAGGATCTCAAGGAAAGCAGCGGCCGCGACGACTGGACACATCCGATCGTCGCCGAGAACTTTCTCTGGGGCCTGTACGACGACGACCTGGCCAAGGCGGCCGGTGCCGAGTTGTCCAAGCGCGGCGCCGGCGGTTCACAGGACAAAGGCGCGTGGGCGGTGCTGATGACCGCGGCGCTGGGCTATTCGGCGCTGGACTCGGGCGAGATGCCCTTCGGCAACAGCGGCGTGCGGGTGTTGTTCGACGACTTGAACGACCTGGGCGCGATCTACGCTGATCCGGCGCACGACCCCTTCCTCGACAAGGCGGAGTTCGATTTCAAACTGCGCTTCGGGCTCGATCCGGTCCAGTTCACCGTGCCGATGGGCGGGGTGCTGGCGCGCATCGTCACCCAGTACGCGGGTGCGCTGGCGCTGTACGCGGTCGACCTCGACAGTTCACCCAGCGATGTCGATCTGTCCAAGGGCATCCTCCATCTGGCCGATGACAGCCGCACCTTCGGCATCGACCTGTCCACCGTCTTCTGGCGCGACGTGCTGCAGACCGGCGCCGGCTACTACGCCGACAAGATGGAGCCGCTGGACGCCGGCGTGCTGCTGGCCAACTACCTCGAACAGAGCGAGGAGCTCGACGCCGACATCCTGAGCCTGAAGCTGCCCGGCGGATCGCTGTGGCTGGGCGGCCAGGTCAACGACGATGCGCTCAATGAGCTGGTCGGCTGGGGCTGGAATGCCAGCGACTGGCATGCGGTGCTGGACCGCATCCATGTGCGCGCGGTCGACGGCATCACCGAGCTGCAGCTGTCCGAGCGCGCCTACGCGGTGGTGCCGGGCACCGGCAACGACGCGCATGTGGACGTGTACGTGGGCACCGATGCGGCCGAGCAGATCACCGGCACCCAGGGCAACGACTTCATCCTCACCGGCGACGGCAACGACGTGGTGCACACCGGCGCCGGCAGCGACTTCGTGATGGCGGGCGCGGGCAGCGACCACCTCGTCGACGACCTGGCGGCCAAGGACCGCAACGGCGCTGCACAGAACGACGACGACCTCTACATCGGCGATACCGTCGACAAGACCGTTTGGGCCAACGCCGCCGACTGGCTGAATACGCTGGGCAATCTCGTCGGCATCTTCGGCGTCTGGGGCGACCACGACCTGCTCGAGTACAGCGTGGCCGATCCCGACGACCCCGAAAGCCTGGCGGCGCAGGGCGTCAAGGTCACCGGGCTGGGCGTGGTGGCGCTGGGTGATCTGCAGGCGGTGAGCATCACCGTGCTCGACCAGAACACCGGGCTGTCGGGCACCGACCGGCTGGTGGAGATCGAGCGCGTGCTGCTCAGCGAGCGGGCCGACCGCATCGACGTCACCGCGGACATGCTGACCGCGCCGATCTGGATCGACATGGGGCTCGGGCCCAAGGGTGGATCGGTCGGCAAGGCCGACTACGACACCGTGTCATATGCCGGCGCCGGCAAGCCCATCGTCACCGTCAACGGCACCACCCAGACCGGAGACGGCAACAACGGGACGCTCACCAGCGTGAGCTACCTGCAGCTGATCAGCGAGCTGGTCGGGGCCGCCATCGGCTTGCCGGTGCCGGCCACGCCGGTGTTCTCGGCCTTCACCGCCAACGACGGGCTGCGGGTCACAGGCGCCGAGCACGTGGTGCTGACGCCCAACGACGACGTGCTGTGGTACGGGCCGATCAACCAATTCGTCGGTGCCATCACCGGCTGGCCCGCAGGTGACGCCTATCCGCACTTCGGCCAGATCGAGGGCGGCGCCGGCAACGACGTGTTGATCGTGCGCGACGCAAGCTATGTGTTCAGCGGCGAGGCGTTGGACCCCACCAACCCCGACAGCCCCACCGCGGCCAGCGACCTGCGGCTGGAAGTGGACGGCGGCGAGGGCGAAGACCGGGTGATGATCGTCGGCGGCGATGGCGGCATCGCCATCGGCGGCCCCGGGCGCGACTTCGTCTTCAACTGGGGCTACAAGGGCCAGCTCTACGGCGACACGGTCGACGGCAAGGGCGGTGGGCAGGACGTGTTCTGGTGGTCGCCCGGCTCCTTCATCATGGATGCCGAGCAGCATGACCGGCTGCAGATGTTCGGCATTCCGCTCACCGGCGGCTGGGGCGTGCAGGACGGCGAGACCGACTTCGTCGTCGACTGGCTGCTGCCCTTCGTGCGCTACGGCTACAGCTCGGCCAACCAGCTGATCGTCAGCTGGGGCGACCCCCACGGCCTGGCCGGCGACGATTTGTTGGACACCGCGATGGTGGTCAACAACTTCAAGTTCGGCACGGCCAAGAACGAGTTCATGGTCAGCGACCTGGGCACGCTGGGCATGACCTTCCGGATCTACGGCCAGGGCGACGAGATCTCGCTGTGGCACTCGATCTGGGGCTTCTTGATGTCGCAACTGCAGGCGCTGCAGATCTTCGCCAAGAGCCTGCACTGGGACGCCAGCGACGACCCGCTGGTGCTCGACCTCGACGGCGACGGCATCGAGACCTCGCAGAGTGACTTCGGCGTTCAGTTCGACCTGGACGGCGACTGGTTTGCCCAGCGCACCGGCTGGGTGGGCGCCGACGACGGGCTGCTGGCACGCGATATCGACGGCAACGGCCGCATCGACGACATCCATGAGCTGTTCGGCGCGCCCGGCGTGTCGGGCTTTGCGATGCTGGCCACGCTGGACGACAACGCCGACGGCGTGGTCGACGCCGCCGACGCCGGCTTCAACACGCTGCGCCTCTGGCGCGATCTGGACCAGGATGGCTGGACCGATGCGGGTGAGCTGAAGACCCTGGTCGAGACCGGCATCACCAGCCTGAGCACCGGCAACGCGGTGGTCAACCTGACGGTGGCCAACGGCAATACCTTCGTTGCCGAAGGCAGTTTCACCCGGGCCGACGGCAGCAGCGGCGAGATGTCGGAGCTGGTGTTCGACAGCAACCCGGTCGAGACGCTGTACCGCGGTGACAACGGCGTGGCGGGCTGGTCTTCGAGCATCGACTCCAAGGGCTACGGCAAACTCACCCAACTGGCCACTGCAGCGTCCAACGACTTGGCGCTCAACGCCGTGCTGCACGGCGTGGCGGCATCGATGACGGTGGGCGACATCACGCTGCTGCGGGCGCAGGCGCAGCCGGTGTTCGAGGCCTGGGCCGACGCGCTGCCACAAAGCCGCGAGCTGGCGCCGGTGCTGCTGGGCGCGGATGGCCAGTTGCTCGATCAGGGCGTTTACCAGGAAGACGCCACGGGCGGTTGGTGGACGCTGGCCAGCGGCGCGCCGGTGCTGGGCGCCGATGGTGCGCCGGTGGCGCGGCCCACGCTGGAGGCGGTGCTGGCCCAGGCTGCCGCCGGCGGCACGCACTGGCAGCTTGAGCAGCTGTGGTCGCCCGCCGAGCGCACCGAGGTGCCCGTGCACCGCACGGCCAGCCCCTACCTGGTGCAGGTGGTCGACGGCCGCGCCGTGGTGCGGGACCACGGCGTGCTGCACAGCGATGCCCAAGGCAGTTGGTGGACGCTGGCCAGCGGCCAGCCGGTGACCGATGCCGGCGGTGCCACCCTCGACCGGCCGCAGCTGGCGGATCTGCTGGCGTCCAGCCACGGCGACGGCAGCGAATGGCGCACCGAGTTGTTCGGTGCCGCGCCCGAGCCCTTCCCGTTCGACAAGTTTGCGGTGCGCTACAAGGGTGGTTTGATCACCGACTACGCGGTGCAGGTCAGCGACGCCCAGGGCAGCTTCTTCGTCTGGGCCAACAACCTGAAGCTGGCGCTGGACTACCAGATCCAGCACGGCCAGGCCGGCGGTTTTGCGCTGCGCCAGTACGCGCTGGACCTCGACAACCTGAAGGACGCAGACAACAGCGTCGACTCCTACATCCGCGCCGAGATCGTCACGGCCAGCCAGGCGCGCTTTGCCGCGGCGGCCTATGGCATCGTGATCGAACCGGGCATCGTGGTGGCCAGCGTGGATTCAGCGGGCGTGCTGCATTACGACGCGCCGATCGCCGAGACGGTCGACTTCTTCGACCACCTGATGGCGCATTACAGCTTCTTCAGCCGCGCCGCGGCGGTGCACCTGGCGGCGCAGGGCGGGCTGGCCGAGGTGTTCCGCGGCATCGCCTATGACGCCCAGGCCGATGCCTGGATCGCCACCTCGGGCCGCGAGCTGGCGCCGATGTTCGAGGCCATCTTCGAGCGCGCGCCGGCCGGCCGCGATGCGGCCGCGGCCTACCTCACCCAATGGGGCGAGGTGATGGACGTGATCTACCCCGATCTGCACCGCCACGACGCCGGCCCCAAGTCGGAAGCCTTCGTGCTGCAGATGGTGGTGGCCGCCTACGACAACGTGCCCATCGACGCCGAGCTGCTGAAGGCGGCCGAGGTCTTTGGCGTCGACGAAGAGAAGATCATCCTGCACGACGCCGCGGCCACGCTGGTCGACGGCACCAGCGGCAGCAACTTCTTCGTGCTGGGGTCGGGCGATCAGCTCTACCGCGGCGGGCTGGGCCGCGACCTGTACGTGGTGGGCAAGGACTTCGGCCACGACGTGATCGAGGACACCGAGCCGCCGTTGATGCCGCGCAGCAACGACACGCTGCGCTTCGCGCACGTCAAGTCGACCGAGGTCTATGCGTACAAGGACGGCATCGACCTGGTGATCCAGGTGCTGGGCACCGACGACGTGCTGACGGTGCGCAACCAGTTCGACGGCAAGTGGCCGGGGCTGTTCGGCGGCGACCTGTCGCCCGACACTGAAATGGTGGAGATCACCTTCGCCGACGGTGTCTCGTGGCGCGACCTCGACATCGCCTGGGCCACCAGCCACCCGATGGACAGCGACGACCTGGTGGCCGGCACGCCGGCCATCGACGTGCTGGACGGCGGGCGTGGCAACGACATCCTGCGTGGCGGGCGCGACTCCGACCTGTACATCTTCGACCTCGGCTACGGCCAGGACCGCATCGAGGACAACAACGACCACATCCTGTTCGAGCATGTCGACGTGCTGCAGTTCGGCCCCGCGCTGCGCGCCAACAACCTGCGCTTCACCCGGCTGGGCGATGCCGACGACCTGATCATCTCGCTGGTCGACGATGTGGGCACGCCCACCGGCGACCGGGTGACGCTGACCAACCAGTTTCACTCGGTCAACACCTGGGTCTTCGGCGTGGTCTGGCTCGATCGCATCGAACGGCTGGTGTTTGCCGACGGCAGTTTCCTGAGCGAAGCCGACGTGATGCGCCTGGCCGTCGAGCAGGCCAGGACCGAGCAGGAGGACGCCATCTTCGGCTTCCATGCCGAAGACCGCCTCGACGGCGGCCTGGCCAACGACTACCTGTCGGGCGACGACCTGGACGACACCTACGTCTTCGACCGCGGTTACGGCCACGACGTGGTCGAGGACAACCTGAAGGACTTTCTCTCGCCCTCGTACGACACGCTGCAGTTGCTGGGCAATATCAAGCCCGACGAGGTGGCACTGCTGCGCGATCCCGGCTCGCTCACCATCACGCTGGCGCTGGGCGGCAGCGAGGATCGGGTGACGCTGCTGAATCAGTTCAAGCTCACCTCGACCGTGCTGTTCGGCGACTATTACTTCGACAACGTCGACGAAGTGCGCTTCATCGACGGCACGGTGTGGGACATGGACGCGATGGCCCGCATGCTGCTGGCCCAGGCGCGCACCGACGGCGACGACGTGATCGTCGGCTTCGACCGCAACGACGTGATCGACGGCGGTGCCGGCGACGACCGGCTCGAAGGCGGCATCTACAGCGACACCTACGTGATGCGGCGCGGCTACGGCCACGACACGGTGTTCGATGCCTCGCGCGATCCACTGCTGGCCCCGGGCCGCGATGCGCTCGATTTCACCGACGTGGCCTTCGACGACCTGGTGATCTCGCGCTTCAAGGAAGACCTCACCTTCACCATCAAGGACACCGGCGAAAGCATCACGCTGGCGCACCAGTACAACCGCTTCGGTGGCCAGGAGAACGCCGTCGAGGTGTTGCGCTTCGGTGACCAGGTGGTGCCCCACACCGACCTGAACCCCGAAGACGTGGACCTGATCGGCACCGCGGGCGCCGACACGCTGTGGGGCACGCACTTCGCCGAGACCATCGACGGGCTGGCGGGCGACGATCTGCTGATCGGATCGAGCGACGGCGACAGCTACCGCTTCGACGTGGGCTACGGCAACGACACCGTCCTCGATATCCAGGAAACCCGCAGCTGGTTCAATCACGACCATGTGCGTTTCGGCGCCGACATCACGGTCGACAACCTGCGCTTCTCGAAGGACGGCAACGACCTGCTGGTCAGCATCGCTGATCGCGTTGACACGCTGCGTATCCGCGACCAGTTCTCGTCGCCCCTGTCCGGGGTGGAGCAGTTCCACTTCCACGACGGCACCACTTGGTCGATCTCCGACGTGGAAGAGCTGCTGCTGATCGCCGGCGGCGGCCGGGGCGACGACGTGATCACCGGCCTGATCGACCGCGAGAACATCCTCGACGGCCGGCAAGGCGACGACCAGCTGTTCGGCGGCCGCGCGGCCGACACCTATGTCTTCGGCCTGGGCTACGGGCTCGACACCGTGACCGAGGTGCTCAACAGCCAGGCGTTTGCCGGCGCCATCGACCGGGTGGTGTTCGGCAGCCTGGTCGACGCCGCCGCGCTGGGTGTGCGCCGCGACGGCGGCGATCTGGTGTTCACGCTGGTTGAATCGGGCGACCAGCTGCGCATCGTCAATGGGCTGGACCAGCGGCTGGTCGAGGCCTTCGATTTCGTCGACGGCACGCTGTGGACGTTGGCCGAGGTGCGCCTGGCGATGCTGCGTGGCACCGACGGCGACGACCTGCTGGTGGGCTTCGACGACAGTGCCGACGGGCTGGACGGTGGCTTCGGCTCCGACGAGCTGCAGGGCGGGGCGCTGGACGACACCTACCACTTCGGTATCGGTTACGGCGCCGACGGCCTGTTCGATACCGGCGGCGCGGCCGATGTGCTGCAGTTCGGCGCGCTGATCACCGCCGACCAGCTGCGCTTCATCGCCGATGGTGACCAGCTGGTGATCCGGCTGGCCGGTTTTGACGACTCGCTGGTGCTGCGCGAGGTGCTGGGCGCCACCGATGCGGCGCACCGCATCGAGCTGCTGCGCTTTGCCGATGGGCTGGAACTGGGCTTCGACGCGGTGCGCCAGGCGCTGATCGACCAGCAGGCCACGCCGGGCGACGACGTGGTCACCGGCTGGGCCGACCGCGACGACCAGATCGGCGGCGGCGCCGGTGCCGACGAGCTGATCGGCCTGGCCGGCAACGACCTGTACCGCATAGCCAGCGGCGGCGGGCTGGACCTGGTCGACGACCGCGGCGCCTCGGCCGACGACCGCATCGTCTTCACCGAATTCTCGGCCGCCGAGGCACAGGTGCGGCGCGCACACCCGCTGCGCGCCGACGTGGTGATCGCCTTTGCCGCCACCGGCGATGAGGTGACGATCAAGGGCGGGCTGGAGGCCGGCAACGTCTCGGCCATCGAGGCCATCGAATTTGCCGACGGCACGCTGTGGACCACCGCCGACCTGCGCCGCCAGGTGCTGGCCGACAGCACCGGCGATGGCAACGACATCGTCACCGGCTTTGCCGGCGCCGACCGCATCGAGGCAGGCCGGGGCGACGACGCGCTCTACGGCCTGGCCGGCAGCGACACCTATGTCTTTGTCCGCGGTGACGGCCACGACCTGCTGCGCGACGAAGGCGCCACCGCCGATGTCGACGTGCTCGAGCTGCAGGGCTTTGCACCCGAGGACCTGCGGGTGCTGCAGCCCCAGCCCGACCGCAACGACCTGCTGCTGGTGTTTGCCGACACGGCCGACGAGATCCTGCTGCGCGACCAGTTCGGCACGGCCACTGCCAAGGGCATCGAGCAGCTGCGCTTCGGCGATGGCACGGTGTGGAGCCGGGCCGACTTGGCGGCCCGCATCACCGCCGGCGGCACCGGCGGCGACGATGGCATCAACGGCAGCCCCAGCGGCGAATTCATCATCGGCCGCGGTGGCGACGACCGGCTGTCGGGCGGCGATGGCTCGGACACCTACGAGTTCCGCCGCGGCGACGGCCACGACATCATCGAGGACAACGGCGCCGGCGACACCGACGTGCTGCGCCTGCTGGGCTATGCGCCCGACGAGGTGCAGTGGTCTCGCGCGCTGGATGCGGCCGACACCTTGCTGATCCAGTTTGCCGGCAGCAGCGATGCGCTGCGCATCGTCAACACGCTGGACAGCGACCACGGCGACCAGATCGAACGCTTCGAGTTCGAGAACGGCACCGCGTTCACGATCACTCAGCTGAAGGCGCTGATGGTGACGCCGGCTGATCCGCTGGCCGACAACCGGCTGGTGGGCTTCGACGCCGCCGATACGATGGCGGGTGGGCTGGGCAATGATCTGCTGCACGGCGGCGATGGCAGCGACACCTACGTCTGGCGCCGCAACGACGGCGACGACCGCATCGAGGACAACGGCGCCGGCGACAACGACACGGTGCAGCTGGTCGAGATCCTGCCGGCCGAGGTGCGCCTGGCGTGGGCCTTCGACGCGGCCGATACGCTGGAATTGCGCGTAGCCGGCGCGCTGGGCGTGCTGCGTGTGGTGAATACGCTGGACAGCGACTTCGGCGACCAGATCGAGCGCTTCAGCTTCGACGACGGCACGGTGTGGAGCATCGCCGACATCAAGGCCAGGCTGGTGGTGCAGCAGGCCACGGCCGGCAGCGATGCGCTCACCGGCTTCGACGGCAACGATGCGATCGACGCCGGCCTGGGCGACGACTGGGCCAGCGGCGGCGGTGGCAGCGACACCTACACCTGGCGCGCCGACGACGGCCGCGACACCATCGATGACAACGGCGCCGGCTCGACCGACGTGGTGCGGCTGCTGGGTGTGACCCCGGCGGCGGTGCGCTGGTCGGTGGCCTTCGAGAACGCCGCCACGCTGGAATTGCGGGTCGACGGCGGCAGCGGCATGCTGCGGGTGGTCAATACGCTGACCAGCGACTTCGGCGACCAGATCGAGCGCTTCAGCTTCGACGACGGCACGCTGTGGACCATCGACGCGGTGAAGGCCCAGTTGGTGGCGCAACAGGCGACGGCCGGCGCCGACCGCATCACCGGCTTTGACGGCAACGACACCCTGGACGGCGGCGCCGGCGACGACCAGGCCTTTGGCGGCGGCGGCAGCGACACCTACGTCTGGCGCGCCGGCGATGGCAGCGACCGTATCGAGGACAACGGCGCCGGCTCGACGGATGTGGTCAAGCTGGTGGGCGTGCTGCCCGGCCAGGTGCAGCTGGCCATCGCGCCCGACGCGGCGGCCACGCTGCAGATCCGCCTGGCCGGTGGTAGCGAGGTGTTGCAGGTGGTCAACACGCTCTACAGCGACTACGGCGACCAGATCGAGCGCTTCAGCTTCGACGATGGCACGGTGTGGAGCATCGCCGACGTCAAGGCCCGGCTGGTGGCGCAGCAGGCCACGGCGGGCAATGATGCGATCGCCGGCTTCGATGGCAGCGATGTGCTGGACGGCGGCGCGGGCGACGACAAGCTCAGCGGTGGCGGCGGCAGCGACACCTACCGCTTCGGCCCGGGCAGCGGCCACGACACCATCGAGGACAACGGCGCCGGCAGCACCGACGTGCTGCGCCTGAGCGGCGTGCTGCCGGCCGACCTGGTGCTGGGGCGCGCGCTGGAAGACGCGACCACGCTGCTGCTGCAACTGCCCGGCGGCGCCGACAGCCT
>Ga0155495_1198_pt1 | contig 37554 bp, 34 predicted proteins | sample RifCSPhighO2_12_FD_107153 | JGI IMG/M metagenome (GOLD analysis project Ga0155495, IMG submission 107153) | Burkholderiales bacterium RIFCSPHIGHO2_12_FULL_69_20
GCCAGCACGCCGTAGTTGCCGTCGAACTTGCCGCCGGTGGGCTGGGTGTCGATGTGGCTGCCGGTCATCACCGGCGGCAGGGCGTTGTTGCGGCCCGGCCGGCGCAGGAAGCCGTTGCCGATCTTGTCGATGGTCACCGTCATGCCGGCCTCGCGCGCCCAGCGGCTGACCAGGTCGCGGCCCTGCTTGTCCAGGTCGGTCAGCGTCAACCTGCAGACGCCGCCCTTGGGCGTGGCGCCGATCTGGGCCAGCTCCATCAGGCTGTCCCACAGGCGCTGGCCGTCGATGCGCAGGCCGGCGATCTTCTCGGCCAGCGGGGTGGTCTTCGTGTCCATGTCTGACTCCTGAGGGCTATCGGGCTATCGGGCTATCGGGCTATCGGGCTATCGGGCCACCGGCACCGGTTGTTCCAGTTCGGCCTTGCGCGCCAGCGGCGCGAACTGCGGCGCAAACGGCGGGCGCAAGATGTATTGCCCGGCGCCACGCACCGCGCGCAGGTCGCCCTCGGCATACACCACCACGCCGCGGCTCACCGTGTGGGTGGGCTGGCCGACCACGGTGCGGCCCTCGAAGATGTTGAAGTCGCCCAGGCTCTTCTGCGTCTTCACCGACAGCGTCTTGCTCAACGTCGGGTCCCACAGCACCAGGTCGGCGTCGGCGCCTTCGACGATGCAGCCCTTGCGCGGGTAGATGTTGAACAGCTTGGCCGCGTTGGCCGAGGTGATGGCGACGAACTCTGAAGGCGTCAGCTTGCCGCCGTTCACGCCCTCGTGCCACAGCACGGCCAAGCGTTCCTCGACGCCGCCACAGCCGTTGGGGATCTGGCTGAAATCGGCCTTGCCCGCCGCCTTCTGCTCGGCGCAGAAGGTGCAATGGTCGGTCGCGGTGGTGTGCAGATAACCCGCCTGCAGCCCACGCCACAGCATCTGGCTGTGACCTTTGGGCCGGAACGGCGGGCTCATCACATGGCCTGCCGCATACTCGAACGACGGGTTGCGGTAGACCTCGTCGTCGAGCACCAGATGGCCGGCCAGCACCTCGCCGTAGACACGCTGGCCCCGGGCGCGGGCGCGGGCGATGGCGTCGGCGCTCTCGGCACAGCTCACGTGCACGACGTAGATCGGCACGTTCAGCACGTCGGCGATGGCGATGGCGCGCTGGGCGGCTTCGGCCTCCACCGCGGGTGGGCGGCTCAGCGGGTGGCCTTCGGGCCCGAAGATGCCCTTGGCCCGCATTGAGGCTTGCAGCAGGTAGACCAGCTCGCCGTTCTCGGCATGCACCGTGGGCATCGCGCCCAGCTCGAGCGATCGCTTGAAGCTGTTCACCAGCGTCTCGTCGTCGCACATGATGGCGTTCTTGTAGGCCATGAAGTGCTTGAAGCTGTTGACGCCTTCCTGCTGCACCAGCGTGCCCATGTCGCGGTGCACCGATTCATCCCACCAGGTCACGGCGACGTGGAAGCTGTAGTCGCCCGCCGCCTTCTCGGCCCAGCCGCGCCACTTGCGGTAGGCGTCGATCAACGGCTCTTTCGGATCGGGGATCACGAAGTCGATGATGGTGGTGGTGCCACCGGCCATCGCCGCGGCGGTGCCGCTGTAGAAGTCGTCGCGCGTCACCGTGCCCATGAAGGGCAGCTGCATGTGGGTGTGCGGGTCGATGCCGCCGGGGATGACGTAGCGCCCGCTGGCGTCCAGCGTCTCGGCGCCGGCCGGGGCCTGCAGGCCGGTGCCCACGGCGGTGATCTTGCCGCCTTCGCACAGCACGTCGGCACGGAATTCGCGGTCGGCATTGACGACGGTGCCGCCACGGATCAAAAGGGGTTTCATCGGTTGCTCCAGCGCGGTGGGTCGCTGATGGTTGCTTGGCGGGTCGGGCGCGTCAAGCGGGCTCCGTCTTGCGCATCGGATTGTTCGGGTGGGTGGTCCAGTTGGCGGCCGCGGCGCTGACCACCTGGCCGGTGCGCGGGTCCAGCTCGCCGGGGGCCAGCGTGCGCAGCGTGATGCACTCGGGCACCGGGCAGGCGGTGACGCAAAGGTTGCAGCCCACGCACTCGTCGTCCATCACCTCGAAATGGCGCTGGCCGTCCTTCACCGCGGTGATGGCCTGGTGCGAGGTGTCCTCGCAGGCGATGTGGCAGCGCCCGCACTGGATGCAGCTGGCCTGGTCGATCTGCGCCTTGCTGACCGCGTTCAGGTTCAGGTACTGCCAGTCGGTCACCGTGGGCAGCGCGCGGCCGCGGAAGTCCGCTATCGTCTTAAAGCCCATCTGGTCCATGTAGTTGGTCAGGCCGTCGCTCATCTCCTGCACGATCTTGAAGCCGTAGACCATCGCCGCGGTGCACACCTGCACGTTGCCAGCGCCCAGCGCGATGTAGTCCAGCGCATCGCGCCAGCTGCCGATGCCGCCGATGCCGGAGATGGGCAAGCCGGCGGTCTCGGCCGCGCGGCCGATCTCGGCCACCATGTTCAGCGCGATGGGCTTGACGGCCGGGCCGCAGTAGCCGCCGTGGCTGCCCATGCCGCCGGTGGCCGGACTCATCGTCAGCGTGAGCGGGTCGACGCCCATGATCGAGTTGATGGTGTTGATCAGGCTCACCGCGTCGGCGCCACCGCGCTTGGCCGCGGCCGCGGGCATCCGGATGTCGGTGATGTTGGGCGTGAGCTTGACGATCACCGGCAGCCGGCTGTAGTGCTTGCACCAGGCCGTGACCATCTGGATGTACTCGGGCACCTGGCCCACGGCAGCGCCCATGCCACGCTCGCTCATGCCATGCGGGCAGCCGAAGTTCAGCTCCACGCCGTCGCAGCCGGTGTCCTCGACCATAGTCAGGATCGCCTTCCAGGCCGCCTCGGTGCAGGGCACCATCAGGCTGACCACCAGCGCGCGCTCGGGCCAGGCGCGCTTGACCTCGGCGATCTCCTGCAGGTTGAGCTGCAGCGGCCGGTCGGTGATCAGCTCGATGTTGTTGAAGCCCAGCAGCTTGCGGTCGGGCGTCAGCAGCGCGCCGTAGCGCGGGCCGTTGACATTGACGATGGGCGGCCCGTCCTCGCCCAGCGTCTTCCAGACCACGCCGCCCCAGCCGGCCTCGAAGGCGCGGTGCACGTTGTAGGCCTTGTCGGTGGGCGGCGCGCTGGCCAGCCAGAACGGGTTGGGGCTGCGGATGCCGGCGAAGGTGTTGCTGAGATCGGCCATGGTGGGGTTCTCCGCTCAAGCCATCAGGGGTTGTGGATCGCGGCGTGGATGGCCAGGGCGGCGCGCTTGCCGTCCTCCACCGCCTCCACCGTCAGGTCGCGCCCGCCGAGCCGGCAGTCGCCACCGGCGTAGAGCCCGGGCACGCCGGTGCGGCCGTCGTCGTCGGCGACGATGCGCCCGTCCTGCAGCGTCAGGCCGAAGTCGGTCAGCAGCGCGGTGTCGAGCTTCTGGCCGATGGCCTTGAACACCATGTCGGCGGCCAGCGTCTCGTGCAGGCCGGTGGGCTGCAGCCGCCCGCCCACCAGCGCCTGCCGCGCAAAGCGCACGGCCACCGCATGGTCGGCGGCGTCTCCCGAGCCGGGCAAGATCGCCTCGGGCACCAGCCAGTGGTGGATGGTGATGCCGTGGGTTTGCGCCCAATCCTGCTCGGCGCGCGAGGCGCCCATCGTGGCCGGTCCGCGCCGGTAGACCATGTGCACCGATTCGGCGCCCAGCAGCTTGCTCTGCACCGCGGCGTCCACCGCGGTCATGCCGCCGCCGATCACCACCACCCGGCGGCCTATCGGCAAATGCTGCAGCGCGGCCGGATCGGCGGCCTGCCGCAACTCGGCGATGAAGTCCACCGCATCGCGCACGCCCGCCAGGTGCTCGCCCGGCACGCCCAGGCCCTGCGTGGTGGCCAGGCCCACGGCCAGGTAGACGGCGGCATGGTCGCGGCGCAGCGCCTGCAGCTGCGCGGCGTCTTCGAGCCGCCAGCCGGTCTTCAGCGTGATGCCGCCTAGCCCCAACAGCCAGTCGATCTCGCGGCGGGCGAAGTCGTCGGCCACCTTGTAGGCGGCCAGGCCGTATTCGTTCAGGCCACCGCCCTTGGTCTGGGCATCGTGCAGCACCACCGCATGGCCCAGCCGCGCCAGGCCCAACGCGCAGGCCAGCCCGGCCGGCCCGGCGCCCACCACCGCCACGCGCTGGCCGGTGGGGGCGGCGCGCGACAGCAGCGTGGCTATCGGGCGGTCCATCACCGCGTCGACCGCGTAGCGCTGCAGGCGGCCGATCTCGACCGGCTTGCCTTGTTGCGTGGTGCGCACGCAGGCCTGCTCGCACAGCACCTCGGTGGGGCAGACGCGGGCGCAGGTGCCGCCCAGCGGGTTGGCCTCAAGGATGGTCTTGGCGGCGCCGCGCAGGTTGTCGTCGGCGATGCGGCGGATGAAGCTGGGCACGTCGATGCCGGTGGGGCACGCGGTGGTGCAGGGCGCATCAAAACAGTACAGGCAGCGCTCGGCCTCGACCAACGCCTGGCCGCGGCTGTAGCGCGGGGCCGCGTCGGCAAAGTGCTGGGGATACAGCTCGGCGGCCAGGCGGGCGGGGCGGACGTCGGGCGCGGACAGCGGTTCAGGGGTGGACACGCGGGCAGCTCCTGCAGCGCCGGGCGGGAAGGGCGGCCCGGGATCGCCAGAATCTGACCGTTTGGTCAGGAATCCGTCGAATGCTACGCAAACCGCGTGCCAGCTGGCGACCCCGGACAAACCCCGGCGCGGCAGGCGGCACTTGTCGTACTGCGACAGGACAGACAGCGCGTCGCGTCTGGCGCAAGCTGGCAGGTCACCCAACCCGTTGCCGCGGAGGCCCCATGCCCATCCTGCCCGAACGCATCCGACTGGCGGCCCTGCACGGCCAATCGCAGCTGGCCGACGAGACCACGCCCTTCGTGCGCAATGCCTGGTACGTGGCCGCGCTGGCCCACGAGGTGGACCGCCAGCCGCTGGCGCGCCGCCTGCTGGACCTGCCGGTGGTGCTGTTCCGCCAGCTCGACGGCCGCGCGGTGGCGCTGGAAGACCGCTGCGCCCACCGCTCTTTCCCGCTGTCGCGCGGCACGCTGGACGGCGACACGCTGGTCTGCGGTTACCACGGCGCGCGCTACGACGGTGATGGCCACTGCCGCCACGTGCCTTCGCAGTCCCAGATTCCGCCAGGCGCGATGGTGCGGGCGTTCCCGCTGCACGAGGCCGGTGCATTGGTGTGGATCTGGATGGGCGATCCGGCGAAGGCCGATATCGCGGCCGTGCCGCACCAGCCCTGGATGGCCGATGCGGGTTGGGTCTCGTCCACTGAGCGGCTGCACCTGTTGGCCAGCTACGTGCGGCTGCACGAGAACCTGCTGGACCTGACCCACCTCAGCTTCCTGCATGCCAACAGCTTCGGCACGCCCGACTACGCCAGCGCACCCTTCGACACCCGGCTGGATGAAGACGCCGGCCGCTTCGCCCTGCTGCGCACGGTGTCGCCCACCCGGCTGCCCCCGCTGTGGGCGCGCCCCACCGGGCTGGACGGGGTGGACGCGGCGCGGGTCGTCGAGTCGACCTTCCTGTCGCCCGCGCTGCATGTGGTGGCGGTCAAGTTCTACGCCTGCGCCTTGCCCGAGGACGCACAGCCCGCACGCGCCATCCGCACCGCCCACATCGTCACGCCCGAGTCGGGCCAGCGCACCCACTACTTCATCCAGCATGCGCGCAACTTCGCGCTCGACGACGACGACATCACCGCCTTCATGCATGCGCAGCTGTTGAAGGCCTTCCAGGAGGATGTCGACGGGCTGGAGGCGATCGAGGCGCTGCTGGGCGGCTATGCCGAGCAGCAGCCCGAGATCTCGTTCCACGCCGACCGCGCATCGCTGGCGATGCGGCGGTGGTTGAAGCGGCAGGCCCATGCGGAGCTGGCCGGTTGAGCCACCGCGCCCTTGCCTTCGCCCGCGCGGCTCAGAAGCTGTGAATGAACCTGGCGTGACCGAGCAGACCGGCCAAGCGGCCCCAATCTAGGCGCAAAGCGCAGCCATAGCTCGGGCTATGGCGAGCATTTGCAACGACGAGTGGGACCGTTTGGTCGGGATGAGCGGGCATGTCGGGTTCGTTCACAGCTTCTCAGCGGTCCGACAACACCGAGCCCGTACCAAAGCGGCGAAACAGCTCCACCTGCCGCCGCACGCCCAGCTTCTGGAACGCGCGCTGCCGGTAGGTGGCCACGCTGGTCGGGCTGAGGCCGAGTTGCTGGCCGGTCTGCTTGGCGCTGTGGCCCGCCAGGATCGCCCGCACCACCTGCCGCTCACGCTCGGACAGCCCCTTCAACGGGTCGGGCGCCGGGTCGACCACAGCGGCAGCACCGGCCAACGCCAGATGCCGGCGCACCGCCGCCGCCAACGCCGGGGCCTGCTGGCGCCAACCTTGCTGCGCGGACTGCGGCGAGATCGCGCAGCGCCGGGGCCGGTAGGCATTGAGCACGATCCAGCTGGCACCCCCGCCGGCGGGGATCAACAGCGAGATGCGTTCGTCCAAGCCCACGGCGTCGTAACAGGCCGCGCGCCAGGCTTCACTGGGCAGCTGCGCGGCGTGCAGGTGGCTGACGCCCAGCTGCCCGCCCAGCAGCGGCAGGCCACGCAGGTTGTGATCCAGCCGGTAGTGCTGCTCGCCCACATAGCGGTGCCCCGCCAGTTGCGCCGCATCGCCGCGCCGGCTGGCCGCGGCCAGCAGCACCGGGGCACTGGCGTCGGTACCGGTATCGACGCCAAGCAAGGACAGATCACTGGCCCCGGCCACCTCGGCGCACAGGCCCAGCAGCGCGGGCAGGAAGTGCGCATCGCCGATGTGCTCGATCAGCGCAGGCCAGCCCGCGTTGGTTCCGGCGCGCCCGGCCTCGGTGGGCTCGACCGGCCTCAGGTGCATCAGGCCCCGCGCGCCAGCCCGGCCACGGCCTGCTGCGTGGCCTCGATGCCTTGCACCAGCACCTGCTGTTTCCAGTCGTCGGTGTCGGTGTAGAAGGCATCACGCAGCTGGCGCTTGATGGCCTCGCGCTGCGCGGCGGGGGCTTCGGGATGGTTCTCGGCCCACTGGTCGGCGCGCAGCGCGTCCAGCACTTGCTCGAACGGCAGCGTGCCGTACTCCAGCGCGATGCTGGTGAACTCGGCCTGCGGGCATTCTTCGTAGGCGGCGTTGAACATCATGCCGGTCAGCGCGGCCGAGGTGGACGAGCCGTCGTAGGTCGAGGTGATGGCCCGGCCATCGGCGCCGCCCCACCAGCGGCGCGCGCGGGCCACGGCCACCGGATCATCACGGCCGGCAAAGATGCGCTCGCCCTTGCCGCTGGGCCCCAGGCCGGTGTGGAAGTCGATCCAGCCCAGCCGGGCGCAGCGCTGGCCATGGTCCTGCAGCACATGGCGCAGCGTCTGCTGGCTCCAGGTGGGGTTGTGGCCACCGAAGAACAGGCCCTCGGGATGGTGGTGCTGGCCGCCCGAGACGGCTTTCTGGAAGGCGCTCAGCCCGTGCCTGGCGATGTAGTCGGCGATGCCCTGGCGCACCGCGTCGGTGGGCGGCCAGGTCTCGGGCACCAGCAGGTGGGCGATGTCGTCGTAGGCGCTGTGGCGTGCCAGCACCTGGTTGAAATCCTGGAAGTTGCGGTTCAGGTCGACGTTCTCGTGCGTGGTGCGCCTCCACCACGAAAAGCCGTAGGGGTTGAGCCCGTGCACGTACAGCAGCGCCACGCCCGCCGCGCGCGCCGCCCGGCGCAGCGCGTCGTCGCCCAGCAGCGTGATCTGGATGCCCGAGCCGCAGTAGCCCTCCACCCCGTGGCAGGCCGAGCTGAGCAGCAGCAGCGCGGGGGCATTCGCCGGTCCATCGCGCACCACGTCCATCGCCAGCGCCTCGCCGTCGCGGCCCAGCATCGGGTGCGGGTGGCTCTGCACGTCCAGGTTCGCGGCATCGGCCGCGGCCAGGAATCGGCGGCGCGCCTCGGCGTAGCTTTGCGAAAAGTGGCCGACCGACATGCTCAGCGCGGCGTGTTCAGCCAGGTCTCGGCGATGCGCACCCAGGCAGTGGCGCCCAGCGGGATCAGGTCGTCGTTGAAGTCGTAGCTGGGGTTGTGCAGCATGCAAGGGCCCAGGCCATGGCCGCCCTCGCGGTGGGCGCCGTCGCCGTTGCCGATCATGAAGTAGCAGCCGGGCTTCTCGAGCAGGTAGTAGCTGAAGTCTTCTGCGCCCATCGTGGGCTCGAACTCCAGCACGTTCTCGGGGCCTACCACCTCGCCCAGCACGCGCTGCGCAAAGGCGGTTTCGGCCTCGTGGTTGATGGTGGGCGGGTAGTTGCGGTGGAAGTGGAACTCGCACTCGCAGTCGTAGGCCGCCGCGGTCGCCTTGGCCATCTCGCGCATGCGCTGCTCGATCAGGTCGAGCACCTCGGTGGTGAAAGTGCGCACCGTGCCCTGCAGCTCGCACAGCTCGGGGATCACGTTGGTGGCCTCGCCGGTGTGGATCATCGTCACCGAGATCACGCCAGTGTCGAGCGGGCGCTTGTTGCGGCTGATGATGGTCTGGAAGCCCTGCACCATCGCGCAGGCGGCGGGCACCGGGTCGACGCCCAGGTGCGGCATCGCGCCGTGTGCGCCCTTGCCCTTGAGCACGATCTTGAATTCGTTGCTCGACGCGTAGCAGGGCCCGGCCTTCAGCGCAAACTGGCCCACCTGCATGCCGGGCCAGTTGTGCGCGCCGAACATCGCCTCCATCGGGAACAGCTTGAACAGCCCGTCCTTGATCATCTCGCGCGCGCCGCCGCCACCTTCTTCGGCGGGCTGGAAGACCAGATACACCGTGCCGTCGAAGTTGCGGTGCCGCGCCAGGTGCTTGGCAGCCGCCAGCAGCATCGCGGTGTGGCCGTCGTGGCCGCAGGCGTGCATCCTGCCCGCATGCTGGCTGGCATGGGCGAAGGTATTGCCCTCCTGCATCGGCAGCGCGTCGATGTCGGCGCGCAGGCCCACCGCGCGGTCGGAGCTGCCGTTCTTGATGATGCCCACCACCCCGGTGGTGCCCAGCCCGCGGTGCACCGGGATGCCCCAGTCGGTGAGCGCCTGCGCGATCACGTCGGACGTGCGCTGCTCCTGGAAGCACAGCTCGGGATGGGCGTGGATGTCGCGTCGCAGCGTGGTGATGGCGGCCGCGTCGGCCAGGATGGATTCGATCAGGCGCATGGCGGGGGCTCCCAAAAAACAAAGGGCCCCTGGGCAGGGGCGGTGCAATCGAAATTTCAGTTTACGCCGCGGCCAAGCCCCGCGGGAGGGGCGGGGCTTGGCTACCGCTTGACGCGGCCGTCCTCGGACAGCATGGTCAGCTCGACGAACTGCGAGGCCACGTGGCTGCGCGGGCTGAAGTTGACCTGGAAGCCGCCGAGGTCGAAGCGCTGCAGCGTTTCCAGCCCGGTGACCAGCTCGTCGCGGCCGGGGTTCTTGCCGGCGCGTTTCAGGCCTTCGACGAACACGCGTGCCGCCACGTAGCCCTCCATGCTGGAGTAGTTGGGCTTGTCGGTGCCGCCGGCCTGGCGCAGCGCCTGCAGGTATTCACGGGTGATCCCCATGGTGGTGCTGAAGGGATAGGGCATCACCTGCGTGACCATCACGCCCAGGGCCTCCTTGCCCAACTCGTCGGCCAGCGCCTGCGTGCCGACGAAGCTGACGTTGTAGAAGGTACCGCCGTAGCCGGCCTTGCGCGCCGCGCGGATGAAGGCCGCGCAGCTCTTGTAGGCACTGATCTGCACCACCGCGTCGGGCCGCTTGGCCACGATGGCGGCCACCGCGGCGGCCACGTCCACCGAGTTGCGCTTGACCAGGCCCACGGCCACCGGCTCCAGCCCCTTGCTGGCCAGCGCACGCTGCACCCCGTCCAGCCCGGCCTGGCCGTAGCTGTCGTCCTGGCGGAACACGGCGATCTTCTTCAGGCCCAGCTCGGTGAGCTGGCGCACGATCAGCGCGGTCTCGTCGTAGTACGAAGCGCGCACATGGAATACGGAGCGGCTGAACGGATCGCGCAGCGCCTGCGCGCCGGTGAACGGCCCGAAGAACGGCACCCTGGCCTGGTTGACCAGCGGCAGCGCCGCCAGCGAGGTGGGCGTGCCCACGTAGCCGAACAGCGCGAACACGTCCTTGGCGATGAACTGCTCGGTGTTGGCCTTGCAGCGCTCGGGCTCGTAGCCGTCGTCGAGCAGGCGCAGCTCGATCGGCCGCCCGCCCACGCCGCCCTGCGCATTCACGGCGTCGAAGTACAGCCGGGCGCCGTGGTGCATCTGGATGCCCAGCTGCGCGGCCGGGCCGGTGGTGGCGGCCGACTGGCCCAGCACGATGGGCTTGTCGGCCTGGCCGAAGGCGGGTGTGCCCAGCGCCGCACCCCAGCCGGCAAGGTGATGAAGGGCGCGGCGGCGGTTCAAAGGGCGGTTCATGGGGCGGGTATCGGCACAAAGGTGCGCAAGCCTAAGTCTTTGAGGGCCTGGTGACGACCCCGATCAGCCCTGACCTGCTGCCGCCAAACTGTCGGCTGGCTGTGCAATAGTATTTGCATGGACACCGCCGCCCCCGCCCACGCCGACAAACACGCCGACACCCATGCCGGCCTGCAGCCCGATACCCGCACCGTGCGCGGTGCCTGTCCGCACGACTGCCCCGACACCTGCGCGCTGAAGATCACCGTGCAGGCCGGCCGGGTGATCAAGGTGGCGGGCGACCCCGACCACCCGCCCACGCACGGCGCGCTGTGCACCAAGGTCTCGCGCTATCCCGAGCGCAGCTACCACCCCGAGCGGGTGTTGACGCCGCTCAAGCGCGTGGGCCCCAAGGGCAGCGGGCAGTTCGAGCCGGTGTCGTGGGCGTCGGCGCTGGCCGACATCGCGCAGCGGCTCAAAGCCATCGCCGCGCGGGATCCGCAGGCCATCCTGCCTTACAGCTACGCCGGCACCATGGGCCTGCTGCAGGGCGAGAGCATGGACCGGCGCTTCTTCCATCAGTTGGGCGCCTCGCTGCTGGACCGCACCATCTGCAGCAGTGCCGGCGGCGAGGCGCTGGCCGCCACCTATGGCGGCAAGCTCGGCATGCACCTGGAGCACTATGCCGACGCCAAGCTGATCCTGATCTGGGGCAGCAACTCAATCGCATCGAACCTGCATTTCTGGACCTTTGCCCAGCAGGCCAAGCGCCAAGGCGCCAAGCTCATCTGCATCGACCCGCGCCGCACCGAGACCGCCGAGAAGTGCCACCAGCACCTGGCGCTGCAGCCCGGCACCGACGGCGCGCTGGCGCTGGGCCTGATGCACCAGCTGATCAGCAACGGCTGGCTGGACGAGGACTACATCGCCCGCCATGTCGACGGCTTCGAGGCGCTGCGCGAGAAGGCGCTGGCCTGGGACCCCGAGCGCACCGCCGCGGAGTGCGGCCTCAGCGCCGACGAGGTGCGTGGCCTGGCGCGTGACTACGCCACCACCCGGCCGGCGGCGATCCGGCTGAACTACGGCATGCAGCGCTGCCATGGCGGCGGCAATGCGGTGCGGCTGATCGCACTGCTGCCCTGCCTGACGGGCGCCTGGCGCCAGCAGGGCGGTGGGCTGCTGTTGTCGGCCTCGGGCTGGTTTCGCGGTTTTGTCGATGCGGCGGCGCTGCAGCGGCCCGATCTGCTGGCCGGCCGCCGGCCCCGCACCCTCAACATGGTCACCATCGGCGACGATCTGCTGCGCCCGGGCTCGGCGGCCTTCGGGCCGAAGATCGAGGCGGTGGTGGTCTACAACAGCAACCCGGTGGCGGTGGCGCCCGAGTCGCCCAAGGTGGTGGCCGGCTTCCAGCGCGAGGACCTGTTCACCGTGGTGCTGGAGCACTTCCTCACCGACACCGCCGACCACGCCGACTACGTGCTGCCCGCCACCACCCAGCTGGAGCACCTGGACGTGCACACCAGCTACGGCCACACCTACGTGGTGTTCAACCACGCCGCCGTGCCACCGCTGGGCGAGGCCAAGTCGAACACGCAGATCTTTCGTGAGCTGGCCGCGGCAATGGGCTTCACCGACCCCTGCTTTGCCGACAGCGACGAGCAGCTGACCCGCCAGGCGGTGCCGGCCATCGCCCCCGAAACGCTGCGCGAGCAGGGCTGGGTGAAGCTGCCGCTGCCTGCGCTGCCGTTCGCCACCGGCGGTTTCATGACGCCGCACGGCAAGGCGGTGGTCAATGCACCCGGCCTGGGTGTGCCCGACTACGTGCCGCCCTGGGAGAGCGTGGCCTCGGCCCCGGCGCTGGCGCAGCGCTTCCCGCTGGCGATGATCTCGCCGCCGGCGCGGCACTTCCTCAACTCCAGCTTCGTCAACGTGAAGAGCCTGCGCAGCATCGAGGGTGAACCGCTGCTGGAGATGCACCCCGACGACGCCGCCGCGCGTGGCATCACTGACGGCGTGATGGTGCGCGTGTTCAACGACCGCGGCAGCTACCACTGCAAGGCGGCGGTGGGCGCGCGGGCGCGGCCCGGCGTGGTCAACGGCCTGGGCGTGTGGTGGCGCAAGCTGGGCGTGGCTGGCACCAACGTCAACGAAGTGACCAACCAGCGCCTGACCGACTTCGGCCGCGGGCCCACCTTCTACGACTGCCTGGTCGAGGTGGCGCCGGCCTGATCCGCCCGTGCGGGTGGCACGTCTCATGACCTGGGCCGCGCTGGGCAGCGCCGCCACGCTGGCGGCGGCGCTGGGCGCCGTCTGCCTGGGCAGCGGCTGCGCGTCGGTGGGGGCCACCATGGGCTATTACGCACAATCGGTGGGCGGCCATGTAGCCCTGATGCAGCGCGCCCGGCCGGTTGATGCCTGGCTGGCCGATGCCACCACGCCGCCGGCCCTGAAAGACCGGCTGGCGCTGGCCCGGCAGCTGCGCCGCTTTGCGGTCAACGAGCTGGCCCTGCCCGACAACGCCAGCTACACCCGCTATGCCGACCTGGGCCGCAACGCCGCGGTGTGGAACGTGGTGGGCGCGCCCGAGCTGTCGCTGACGCTCAGGACCTGGTGCTATCCGGTGATGGGCTGTGTGGGCTACCGCGGTTACTTCGACCAGGCCGAGGCCGAGGCCGAAGGCCAGGTGCTGCGCACCGAGGGGCTGGAGGTCAGTGTCTACGGCGTGCCGGCCTACAGCACGCTGGGCTGGACCAACTGGATCGGCGGCGATCCGCTGCTCAATACGCTGGTCAACGCCGGCGAGGCGCAGCTGGCGCGGCTGATCTTCCACGAGCTGGCGCACCAGGTGCTGTACCTGGGCGGCGACACCGCCTTCAACGAGTCGTACGCCACCGCCGTCGAACGGCTGGGGCTGGCGCGCTGGCAGGCGGCCACCGGCCGGCAGGTGGACGACGCAGCGGTGCTGCAGCGCGGCGCCGACTTCCGCGCCCTGACGCGCCGCACGCGCGCCGCGCTGGCCGCGCTGTATGCCGGCGGAGAACCCGAGCCCGTCAAGCGCCAGCGCAAGGCCGAGCTGATGGCCGCGATGCGCGCCGAACACGCGGCGATGAAGGCCCGCCCCGACGGGCCCTGGGCCGGCTACACCGGCTACGATGCTTGGTTCGCCCGGGCCAACAACGCTTCGCTGGCACTGCAGGCCGCCTACGACGCCCTGGTGCCAGGCTTCGAGCGCCTGTTCCAGCAGCAGGGCGGTGATTTCGCCCGCTTCCATGCCGAGGTGCGGCGCCTGGCGGACCTGCCGGCCGAGCAGCGCCGGGCAGCCCTTTCAGTCACCCCTTAGGAGATCCACCATGCCTGACATCCGCATCCACCGCGACCACAGCCTGGGCCTGGGCCAGGCGCGCAAGGTGGCCTGGCAGTGGGCCGAGATGGCGGAAGCGAAGTTCGACATGGCCTGCAGCGTGCTCGAAGGCGAGACCAGCGACACGGTCGAATTCACCCGCAGCGGGGTGAACGGCACCCTGATCGTGGCCGCCGACCACTTCGACCTGCATGCCAAGCTGGGCTTTCTGCTGGGGGCCTTCGCCAAGACCATCGAGGGCGAGATCCAGAAGAACCTCGACGACTTGCTGTCGGGCGCGGCGGCCGCCAAGGCCAAGGCCAAGCCGGCCGCCAAGGCACGAAAGAAGTAAGCGCTACGGCGCGGCCAAGCAGACGCCGCGGAGCCGGCTCAGCCGGGCCGCTGGCGGCGCCCCCTTGAGAGGGAAGCGCCGCAGGCGCTGCGGGGTGGGTCATTTCACTTCAGAGACTCGATCAGATCGATGTAGTCCTGCATCGCGTCGTCGGCCGAGGTGCCCTTCAGGCCGTTCCAGGCGTCGTACTTGGCGCGGCCCACCATGTCGGTGAAGCCGGGACGCTTGCCCTCCACGTCGCCTGCGGTCGCTTGCTTGTAAAGCGCGTAGATCTTCAACAGCGTCATGTTGTCGGGCTTCTCCGGCAGGCTCTTGCTCTCGGTCACGGCCGTTTCGAAACGGGACTTGAGATTGGGCATGGACAGCGCTCCTGTGCGTGAAAATCGGTCTTGACGCTCGGCATGTTACCCAGCATCGTCACCAGCCCGTTGCGTCCGATCGAAGAACCGGCGCACCCTGACCCGCCCCCGAGGAGAACCCCCCCGATGACCGCCCCTGCCGAGCGACGCATGTCGCGGGTTGATACTGCGTGGCTGCGCATGGACAACGACGTCAACCTGATGATGATCGTTGGCGTCTGGCTGCTCACCCCGGCCATCACCCTGGCGGCGCTGCGCGAGCGCATCGAGACCCGGCTGCTCAAGTACGAACGTTTCAAGCACAAAGCGGTGCTCGACACCATGGGCGCCACCTGGGTGGAAGACCCGCACTTCGACATCGCGCGCCATGTGGTGCTCGAAAAGATCCCCCGCAAGCGTGGCCAGAGCGAGCGCGCGGCACTGCAGCAGCGCTGCGGCGAGCTGGCCGTCACGCCACTGGACCCGGCGCACCCGCTGTGGCAGTTTCATCTGGTCGAGCGCTACGAGGGCGGCTGTGCGCTGATCGCCCGCATCCACCACTGCATCGGCGACGGCATTGCATTGATCTCGGTGATGAACTCGATCACCGACGGTGGCAACGATCCGCCGCGGCGCAGCGTGCCGGCCGAGCACGATGATGATCCCGACGCCGACTGGTTGTCGGATGCCGTGCTCAAGCCGCTGACCGGGCTGGCCGTCAAGGCGCTGGACATGTACGGCAGCGGCGTGGCCCGCTCGATCGAGGCATTGGCGCATCCGCAGCAGCCGCTGATGGGCTCGCTGGACATGGCCAAGGCCGGTTTGCAGGTGGCCAGCGACCTGGCCGCGCTGGCGCTGATGGCCGATGACTCGCCCACCCGGCTGAAGGGCAAGCCGGTGGGCCGCAAGGTGGTGGCCTGGAGCGAGCCGATGCCGTTGGAGGTGGTCAAGGTGGTCGGCAGGGCGCTGAACTGCTCGATCAACGACGTGCTGCTGTCGTGCGTGTCGGGCGCCATCGGCGGCTGGCTGCGCGAGCAGGGCGACTCGATAACCGGCGCCGAGATCCGCGCGATGGTGCCGGTCAACCTGCGTCCGCTGGAGAAGGCCTGGCAGCTGGGCAACCGCTTCGGCTTGGCACCGCTGGTGCTGCCCATCGGCATCGCCAACCCGGTGGAGCGGGTCTACGCGGTGCGCCAGCGCATGAACCAGCTCAAGGGCAGCTACCAGCCGCTGCTGGCCTTCGGCGTGCTGGCGGTCACCGGCCTGTTCATCAAGCCGGTGCAGGACATCGTGCTGGGCCTGTTTGCCAAGAAGACCACCGCGGTGATGACCAACGTGCCCGGGCCCGCCGTGCCGCTGAAGTTCTGCGGCGCCACGCTGCGCCAGACCATGTTCTGGGTGCCGGCCTCGGGCGACGTGGGCGTGGGTGTGTCCATCCTCAGCTACGGCGGTGGTGTGCAGTTCGGCTTGATCACCGATGCCGCCTTGTGCCCCGAGCCGCAGGCCATCATCGACCGCTTCGAGCCCGAGTTCCAGAAACTGCTGCTGCTGTCGCTGATGCTGCCCTGGGGTGCGACCGAGCCGCACGCGGCCGCCTGATCAGCGGCGCGGCCGCGCCTCGTTCAGCGGTTGCCGCCAGCGGGGCGGTGCAGGTCAAGCGGCGGCAGCAGCGGATCGCCGTCCAGCGCCTGCAGGTCGCCCAGATCACCCAGATCGGAGGGCGTGCCGTCGTCGATCAGGTCGTCATGAGGCGCTTCTTGCAGGTCGTCGCGCAGGTCGTCGTCATGGCGGCGCGGGCGCATGCCCGAGCGCAGGAAGCGGTTGTGGTGGTTCACCCGCGGCAGGAAGCGCGCCAACTCGCTCAATGCCATCTGGTAGACGTCGCGCTTGAACTCGATGACGAGCTCCAGCGGCACCCAGTATTCGTTCCAGCGCCAGGCGTCGAACTCGGGATGGTCGGTGGCGCGCAGGTCCAGATCGCTGTCGCGGCCCATCAGGCGCAGCAGGAACCAGATCTGCTTCTGGCCGCGGTAGTGGCCGCGCGCATCTTTGCGGATGAAGTGGTCGGGCACCTCGTAGCGCAGCCAGTCGCGGGTGCGCGCCAGGATGCGCACGTGCTCGTGGCGTAGCCCTACTTCTTCGTGCAGCTCGCGAAACATCGCCTGCTCAGGCGATTCACCGTACTTGATGCCACCCTGGGGGAACTGCCACGAGTGAGTGCGTAGCCGTTTGCCCCAGAACACCTGGTTGCGCGCATTGAGCAGGATGATGCCGACGTTGGGCCTGAAGCCTTCCCTGTCGAGCATAATCAAACCCCAATTTCTAGATTGGTTTCATTATTGCACCGGCGTTGTGCGGCCCGCGAACCCTCGCTAACCCGCATGCATATCAAGCGCCCGCGCCGCCCGGCGGCGCATCGCCTGCAGGCAGTGCATGAAGCCCAGCCAAGCCCCATGAAAGCCTCCCAGTTCTTCATTTCCACCTTGAAGGAAGCCCCCGCCGACGCCGAGGTGGTGAGCCACCAGTTGATGATGCGCGCCGGCATGATCAAGCGCCTGGGCGCGGGCATCTACAACTACATGCCGATGGGATTGCGCGTGATCCGCAAGGTCGAGGCCATCATCCGCGACGAGATGAACCGCGCCGGCGCAGTCGAGCTGCTGATGCCGGTGGTGCAGCCCGCCGAGCTGTGGCAGGAGACTGGCCGCTTCGAGAAGATGGGCCCGGAGCTGCTGCGGGTGAAAGACCGCCACGACCGTGACTTCATCATCCAGCCCACCAGCGAAGAGGTGGTGACCGACATCGCCCGGCAAGAGCTGCGCAGCTACCGCCAGCTGCCGAAAAATTTCTACCACATCCAGACCAAGTTCCGGGATGAGCGCCGGCCGCGCTTCGGCATCATGCGCGGGCGCGAGTTCACGATGAAGGACGCGTACTCGTTCGACCGCGATGCCGCCAGTGCGGCGATCAGCTACCAGGGCATGTTCGACGCCTACAAGCGCATCTTCGACCGCTTCGGCCTGCAGTACCGCGCGGTGGCGGCCGACACCGGTGCCATCGGCGGCGACCTGAGCCATGAGTTCCAGGTGATGGCCGACACCGGTGAAGACGCCATCGTCTATTGCCCCACCAGCGACTACGCCGCCAACATCGAGCTGGCCGAAGGCGTGGCCCCTGCCACCCCGCGTGCCGCGCCCGGCCAACCGCTGGTCAAGACGCCCACGCCGGGCAAGGCGACCTGTGCCGACGTGGCCGCGCTGCTGGGTCTGCCGCTGCAGCGCACGGTCAAGAGCCTGGTGCTGGCCACCGATGAATTGAACGAGCGCGGCGACATCGTCAAGAGCACGGTGTGGCTGCTGCTGGTGCGCGGCGACCACGACCTGAACGAAGTGAAGGCCGGCAAGCTGCCGGGTTTGAAGGCCGGCTGGCGCTTTGCCACTGCGGCCGAGATCGACGACCACTTCGGCTGCAAGCCGGGTTACCTGGGGCCGATCGGTTTGAAGCAGCCGGTTCAGGTGATCGCTGACCGCACCGTGGCGGCGATGAGCGACTTCGTCTGTGGCGCCAACGAAGCCGACTTTCACTACACCGGCGCCAACTGGGGCCGCGACCTGCCCGAACCCGACCTGGTGGCCGACCTGCGCAACGTGCTGGCCGGTGATGCGTCGCCCGATGGCCAGGGCGTGCTGGCGATCCAGCGCGGCATCGAGGTGGGCCATGTGTTCTACCTCGGCACCAAGTACAGCCAGGCGATGAACGCCACCTACCTCAACGAGAACGGCAAGCCGCAGTTGATGGAGATGGGCTGCTACGGCATCGGCGTCACCCGCATCCTGGGCGCGGCCATCGAGCAGAACCACGACGAGCGCGGCATCGTCTGGCCGGCGTCGATCGCGCCGTTCGCTGCGGTGATCTGCCCGATCGGCTACGACCGCTCGGCCGAGGTGAAGGCCGCGGCCGACGCGTTGCACGACGCGCTGCAAGCGGCTGGCATCGACGTGATGCTCGACGACCGCGGCGAGCGCCCCGGCGCGATGTTCGCCGACTGGGAGCTGATCGGCGTGCCGCAGCGGGTGGTGATCTCCGACCGCGGCCTGAAGGCCGGCACGGTCGAGTTGCAGGGCCGCACCGAGGCCGCCGCCACGGTGGCGCCGCTGGCCGATGCGGCCGCGCTGGTGAAGGCGCGGCTGGGCGCATGAGCGGCTGCCGGCGGCGGGCCTGGCTGGCGCTGCTGGCCACGGCAGCCGGCGCCCCGGGCCTGCTGCTGCCGGGCGTGGCCCGCGCGGGCCGGCAGGCCGAAGAGCCATTGGCCGATGCGGTGCGCGGCGCGCTGTCGGCCGCGATCGCCAGTGCCGCGCCGCCCAAGCTGGCCTTCGCCAACCTCGACGAGCGGCTGGCCTTCCTGCGCTGGCAGGGGACGATGAGCGAGCGGCTCAAGCGCCGCAAGAGCGAGGCCCATACCCGGCTCGAGTTTCTCGAAACGCTGTGGTACGAGAGCCGGCGTGCCGGGCTGGAGCCGGCACTGGTGCTGGGCCTGATTCAGGTGGAGAGCGGCTTTCGCAAGTACGCGATCAGCTCGGCCGGCGCGCGCGGCTACATGCAGGTGATGCCGTTCTGGGCCCGGCTGATCGGCGACGGCGAGCCGGCGCGGCTGTTCCACATGCAGACCAACCTGCGCTTCGGCTGCGTGATCCTGCGCCACTACCTCGACATCGAGCGGGGTGATCTGTTCATGGCACTGGGCCGCTACAACGGCAGCCGCGGCAAGCCTGCCTACCCGAATGCAGTGCTGGCCAACCGCCAGCAGTGGATGGCTTGAGCCGCTGCGGGGCCTGATCAGCCGCGCAGCCCGCCCCAGGCCTTGGGCCGTGCGCCCGTCATGCCCAGCAGCGCCAGCACCCGCTCGACCGTGTCGTCGACCAGCTCGTCGATGCTGGTGGGCTTGTTGTAGAAGGCCGGCAGCGGCGGAAAGACGATGCCGCCCATCTCGGTGACGGCGGTCATGTTGCGCAGATGGGCCAGGTTGAACGGCGTCTCGCGCACCATCAGCAGCAGCGGCCGGCGTTCTTTCAGCGTGACGTCGGCGGCGCGGGTGAGCAGGTTGTCGCCGAAACCATGCGCCACGGCGGCCAGCGTCTTCATCGAGCAGGGCGCCACCACCATCGCGGCGGTGTCGAAGCTGCCGCTGGCCACGCAGGCACCCACGTCGGCCGGCGCATACGAGGCATCGGCCAGCGCGTCGAGCGCCTTGCGGTCGAGGCCCAGCTCGTGGTGGGCGTTCAGCACGCCGGCCGGGGTGACGACCAGGTGCGTTTCCAGCCCCAGTACGCGTGCGCGCTGCAGCAGCCGCACGCCGTACACCGCACCGCTGGCGCCGGTGATGCCGACGACCAGCCGGCGGCCCGTCATGTCAGCCCCTCGTCCGGTGAGTACACCGGCCGGTCCCCCGGGGGAACGCGGGCCGGCTTGGGAGCGGCCCGGCGCTCGGCCCGCGGCGCTGGATTCACTTGGTGATCATCTGCTGCAGCTCACCCGACTGGTACATCTCCATCATGATGTCCGAGCCGCCGACGAACTCGCCGTCGACATAGAGCTGCGGGATGGTGGGCCAGTTGGCGTAGTCCTTGATGCCCTGACGGATTTCGTCATCCTCGAGCACGTTCACCGTCTTGATCTCGGTGGCGCCGGCGGCCTTGAGCACCTGGATCGCCCGGCCCGAGAAGCCGCACTGCGGAAATTGCGCGGTGCCCTTCATGAACAGCACCACGCGGCCGCCCTTCACGATGCTGTCGATACGTTGTTGCACATCACTCATGTCGATTTCCTGGAGCTTGGACGGGTTGTGTCAGGTGCGCTTTATACGGCAAAGCGCAACGGGGCCGCGCGGCGCCGGGGCGATGGCCCCAGCAGCCGGTCAGCCCATGCGACCCGTCCGCGGCCGATTGGTTCAGCGCGGGGTCTCCCGCAAATGTTGCTTGGCCACTTTGCTTGACCCTCCGAGGGGGGGCGGGCGGGGCGTGGCCCGTCCCCGGGGGCGTCTAGAACGCCAGGCTCACGCCCAGGCGGATCATCGGCAGCAGGCGCAGCGAGCCGTCCACGCTCAGGCTGCCGCCGCCGTTGACCAGGCGATCCAGCCGCAGCGAGCCCAGGCCCTGGGCGGCCAGGCCGAGGTCGGCGCTGAAACCCCAGGCGCCATCGCCGCGGCCGCTGGCATAACCGACGCCGGCATAGGGCAGGGCCGCGGGCAGGTCGTGGGCCGGCATGCCGCTCTGCGGCGGTCGCAGCTGGATCAGCAGGCCGCCGGTCAGCCGCAAGCCGCCGGTGTCGCCCAGGCGCAACGTCCTGAACTGGTAGTCACCGAGCAGTCGCAGGTTCTGCATCACGCCGCCGGTTGCCAGCGGCGCGCCCAGACCCCGCTCGGCCAGCAGCGAGGCACTGTCGCGCTCGAACCGGGCCTGCCAGAACGGGCCGCCCAGTGCATCGTGCGCGGGCGTCAGCCCCTGCGCCTGCACCCCCGCCGAAACGGCGAAGGCCGCCGCAACACCCAGCAGCAGACGAATCTTGCACGGCATGCGCGTTCCCCGGTTGGTGCACCGACCTGGGCATCCAGGCCGCTTGCAAACCATCCTACGCCGCAGCGTGGGCGCCGTGAACCTTCATTTGTGCACCGCATCGCCGCTTGTTCTGGCGTTCGGTGCCGGCGCTCAGGCGCCTGGCCAGCGGCCGCCGGTGCAGCGCGGCCGCTGCGCGATGTCGCGTCGGGTGTTGATCTGCTCGAAGCCAGCGTCGCGCAGCAGCGTGGCCACCGCGTCAGCCTGATCCCAGCCATGCTCCAGCAGCAGCCAGCCGCCCGGCGCCAGGTGCGGCGGTGCGCCGGCGACGATCACGCGCAGCGCGCCAAGACCGTCGCCGCCGGGCGTGAGCGCCAGCAGCGGCTCGTGGCGCAGCGCCGGCAGGTGGGCGTCGTCGCCGGCGATGTAGGGCGGATTGGACAGCACCAGGTGATACCGCGCATCGGCCGGCACGGCCGCCCACCAGGCACCTTCGGCAAAGGCGACGGGCAGGCCCAGGCGCTGCGCGTTGGTGCGGGCCACGGCCAGCGCGTCGGGGCTGAGGTCGGTGGCGATCACCGAGGCGGTGGGGTGGCGATGGGCCACCGCCAGCGCGATGGCGCCACTGCCGGTACCCAGGTCGATCACCCGAGGCCGCGCCGTGGCGAGCGTGGGCAGCAGTTCCAGCGCCCAGTCGACCAGGGTCTCGGTGTCGGGGCGCGGCACCAGCACCGCCGGCGAGACCTGCAGCGTGAGGCCGTGGAATTCACGCTCCCCCAGCACATAGGCCAGCGGCTCGCCCGCCACGCGGCGCTGGCAGCCTTCGGCAAAGGCCAGTGCCATGGCTGCGGGCAGCGGTTGGTCGTCGTGTGCAATCAACCAGCCGCGCCCCTGCTGCAACAGGTGGCCGAGCAGCAGCTGGGCGTCCAGCCGGTCCAGGCTCTGGGCCTGCGCCCACGCCAGCGCCTGGGCCACGGTCAGCGCTGCGGCCGGGGGTTCGGGCGCGCCGGTCACGCCGCGCCTTCCAGCGCGGCCAGTTGGTCCTGCGCCTGCGCGGCCTGCAGTGCGGCCACCACGTCGCCCAGATCACCGTCCATGATCGCGCCCAGCTTGTACAGCGTGAGGTTGATGCGGTGGTCGGTGAGGCGGCCCTGCGGGAAGTTGTAGGTGCGGATGCGGTCGCTGCGGTCGCCGGTGCCCACCAGGCTCTTGCGGTGGGCGGCTTCCTTGGCCTCGCGCTCGGCGCGCTCGCGGTCGCGCAGCCGGGCCTGCAGCACCGCCAGCGCCTTGGCCTTGTTGCGGTGCTGGCTGCGGTCGTCCTGGCATTCGGCCACCAGGCCGGTGGGCAGGTGGGTGATGCGGATGGCCGAGTCGGTCTTGTTGACGTGCTGGCCGCCGGCGCCGCTGGCGCGGAAGGTGTCGATGCGCAGGTCGGCCGGGTTCAGCGTGATTTCGGTGGTCTCGTCGGGCTCGGGCATCACCGCCACGGTGCAGGCGCTGGTGTGGATGCGGCCCTGCGATTCGGTGGCCGGCACCCGCTGCACCCGGTGGCCGCCCGATTCGAACTTGAGCTGGCCGTAGACGTTGGCGCCTTCCACCCGCAGCACCAACTCCTTGTAGCCACCCAGGTCGCTGGCGTTCTCGCTCAGCACCTCGGTGCGCCAGCCCTGGCGCTCGCAGAAGCGCAGGTACAAACGCGCCAGGTCACCGGCGAACAGCGCCGACTCGTCGCCGCCGGTGCCGGCGCGGATTTCGACGAAGGCGTTGCGCTGATCGTCGGGGTCGCGCGGCAGCAGCGCGGCCTGCAGTTCGGCCAGCAGCCGGTTGAGGTCGGCCTCGGCGGCGGCGATCTCCTCGCGCGCCATCTCGGCCATGTCGGCGTCCTGCCCGGGCTGGGCCAGCATCTCGCGTGCGCTGGCGAGGTCGGCCTCGCGCTGCTCGTAGGCGATGAAGCGCTGCACCAGTGCGGCGGCCTCGGCCTGCTCGCGCGCCACGCTGCGGTAGCGGTTGATGTCCTGGCTCAACTTCGGGTCGGCCAGGTGCGCGTCCAGCTCCGCCAGACGCATGGTCAGGCGTTGCAGTTGCAGGCGGAGGGAGTCTTTCATCGGCGCACAGGCGATGCCGGCACGCCCGCCCGGTCAGGCCAGCGTGCAGGCAGCGGGCTGAAAAGCTAGGGGTTGTCGTCCGCCGCGGGGTTGCGGGCGGTGTTGCGCAGGAACAGGCGCGAGACGGTTTGCGCCATCTGCAGCCGGGCCTCGCCATCGCTGGCGTGCAGCTCGGCCAGCGGGCCGTGCAGCATCTTCTGCGTCAGGCCCTTGGACAGCGCCTCGAGCACGCTGTCGATCGACGCGCCCTTGGCCAGCTGCTTGCGGGCGCGGGCAATCTCGGCGCTGCGCCAGTCGTCGGCCTGGGCATGCAGTGCCTGGATCAGCGGCACGGTGGCGCGCTGGTCCAGCCAGTGGGTGAAGCTCTGCACGCCGGCGTCGATGATGGCCTCGGCCTGGGCCACGGCGGCTTGCCGCTTCTCGCCGGCGGATTGCACCACCGCCGACAGGTCGTCGACGGTGTAGAGGTACACATCGGACAGGCTGCCGATCTCGGGCTCGATGTCGCGCGGCACGGCCAGGTCGACCATGAACATCGGCCGGTGGCGACGCGCCTTCAGCGCACTGCGCACGGCGCCCAGGCCGATGATGGGCAGGGTGCTGGCGGTGCAGGAGACGATGGCGTCGAACTCGTGCAGCCGGGTCGGCAGGTCGGCCAGCCGCAGCGCCTGGCCGCCGAAGCGGCCGGCCAGCTTCTCGCCGCGCTCGAGCGTGCGGTTGGCGATCGCCATGCCCTTGGGCGAGCGGGCGGCAAAGTGCGTGGCCACCAGCTCGATCATCTCGCCGGCGCCGACGAACAGGATGTTGATGTCGCGCAGGTCCTCGAACAACTGCGCGGCCAGCCGCACCGAGGCCGCCGCCATGCTGATCGAATGCGCGCCGATCTCGGTGGAGGTGCGCACGTCTTTCGCCACCGAGAACGAGCGCTGGAACAGCTGGTGCAGCGTGGTGCCCAGCGTGCCGGCGGCATCGGCCTCGCGCACGGCCTGCTTCATCTGGCCGAGGATCTGTGGTTCGCCCAGCACCATCGAATCAAGGCCCGACGCGACGCGGAAGGCATGGCGCGCGGCGTCGCGGTGTTCGAGCACGTAGGTGTGCTGGCGCAATTGATCACCGGTGACGCCGCCCTGCGCGGCCAGCCAGTCAATGGTGGGCGCCACCAGCGCCTGCACCTGGGCGGGCTCGGCGGCCACGTACAGCTCGGTGCGGTTGCAGGTGGACAGCAGCGCCGCCTCGGGCAGCGCACGCATCAGCCGCTCACGAAAACCCCGCAGCGCCGGCGAGAGTTGTTCGGGCGAGAACGCAAACCGGCCACGCAGATCGACGGGCGCGGTCATGTGGTTCAGGCCGAGGGTGAACACACTCATGGGTGGATTATAGAATTCGAGGACGCTGGGTCAGGTGGGGATTAACGCACCCCGGCCCGCACCCCTATGTTGACGCATATCAAGCCGCGCGCCCGGGCGTGCGTTCACCCCAACCCACCCCAACGGCTTGACCATGGGCCCCCTCGACATCCTCTGGCACCTGTTGAACCTGCTGGCGCCGGCCGTGGCGCTGGGCATGATCGCCTCGGCGCTGGCCAAGCTGCTGTGGCGGCGTGAACTGGGCGCGGTGCGCTGGTGGCAGCTGGCCGCCTGGGGCAGCGGCGCGGCGGCGGTCGCACTGCTGGCGGGGCTGGTGATCAGTGGGCGCGACGGCCGCATGGCCACCTACATCGCCATGGTGCTGGGCTGCGCCGCGGCGATGGGGTGGGTGGGCTTCGGGCCGCGGCGCGGCGGCCGTTAGCCGCAGGCAGCGTGATGGACGGTCAGAAGGTGTAGCTCATGCCGGCATGCAACGAGCGCCCCATGCCAGGCACCGCTGTGCCCCAGGGCGTGCCGTTCATGCTCATCGTGGTGCCCTGGCCGACGTAGGCGCCACCCAGCGGTGGGTAGTACAGGCGGTCGAGCAGGTTGTCGATGCCGGCATCCACGCGCAGTTGCTTCCAGGTGTGGCCAACGCGCAGGTTGAGCAGGCCGTGGCCCGGCGTGGGCAGCTCGTTGCGCACGGCAGAGCGCTGTTCCTTGGCCCGCACCAGCACCCACTCGAGGCCGTTGTTCCAGCCGCCGTGCTGGTGTGTCAACGTCAGCCGGGCGTTGAGCGGCATGATGTTGTAGAGCGCATCGCCGGTGCTGCGGTTCTCGCCATCGGTGTAGTTGACCAGGCCGTCCAGCCCCCAACGCCCCCAGGCCGTGGTGGCGAGTGCCACGCGGCCCGACAGGTCGACGCCGTAGAGCCGCGCCGACTGGTTGGCGTATTGCAGTTGCACGAACTGGTTGGTGCTGTTGTTGGCCACCGGGCATGCCGAACCGGGGATCAGCGCGGCGGTGCATCGCACGGCGTCGATGTAGTCGCTCACCCGGGTGAGGTAGGGCGTGGCCTTGATCCACCAGTGCCGGTCGCTGGCATGCCAGTCGAGCGTGGCGCTCAGCGTGTGCGCCGTCTCTGGCCGCAGGTCGGGATTGCCGACATAGCCATTGCCGTCACCGACGACGTTGTTCATCACCATCGCCATGGTCCAGGTCGACCAGCTGTAGCGCTCGTACAGGTTGGGCGATCGCACCTTGCGGGCCACGCCCAGCTCCAGGTCGAGGCTGGCGTCTGCCGTGTAGCGGGCCAGCGCGGTCAAGTCCCAGTTGTGGTCGCGGCGCGCGCGGTCAAGGGCATTGAAGCGCGCCGCGTCGGCCACCTGGCTGCCCGAGGCGCCCGTCGCCGTGCTGTAACCGCGCACCTCGCCCGCGTTGGAGCGCACTTGTTCGTAGCGTGCGCCCAGCAGCGTCGACCACCTGGCGCTGGCGCGTCCCTCCCGCCCCTCCCGCCCCTCTCGTCCCTCCCACTCGGCGAACAGCGCCGTGCGGTCGCGCTGGCCGCCGTTGATGTTCCAGAAGGTGCCCGGCCACATGCCGCCGCCCGAAGGCGACCACCAGTCGTCGAGCCGGTAGCGCTGGGCCTCGGCGCCCAGGCGCAGGATGTCGTGCTCGCCCACGTCCAGGCTGGCCTTGAGGGTGGCGCCGTCGTTGCGGCTGTCGGTGTTCATCGGCATGCCGGCGGCGCAGGGCATGCCGATGGGCGAACAGGGGCTGCCATTGGCGGCGCCGGGTCCGCCCGAGGCTGTGCCGTACCAGAAACGGCGGTCGGGGCCGAAGTCCATCAGATGCGCCACCTCCTCGTGATAGACCCGCGCCTCCAGCGTGCCCCCGTCGAAGCGGCCGAGGTAGCGCAGGTTCAACCGCTGCTGGGTGTTGTCCAGCATGTCCATGCGCTGGTTGGGATAGAGCTGGAACGGCACCGCCTGGTAGCCCAGCTTGGCCTCGACCAGGTGGTTGGCGTTGCGCAATGCGATGCCCAGCACGTGGTTCTGTGTCTTGTAGGCGGACGAGCCCACCTCGTTGAGTGCCAGCACATGCCCGGCCCGGCCGGTGGCGTTGGTGGCCTTGAAGTCGCCCCCGGCGCGGTAGTTGTCGGCCTGGCTCAGCGCGCCGCTGTACGACAGGTTGAATGTCTCGGTGGCGTAGGTGGTCGCCAGGCTGGCGCCCAGCGCCTGGTTGTTGCTGCGGGCATAGGCGCCCAGTCGACCCTTGAGCAGCGCGGGCCCGCCGGGCAAGGCGAACTCGGGTGCCGGCGTTTCGACGACGATGCTGCCGCCGATGCTGTCGCCGCCCACGCTGACCGGCGCGATGCCGGCATAGACCTTGATCGTGTCGACCATGGCCGGGTCGAGGTAGGACAGCGGCGGGTTCATGTGGTTGGGGCAGGCGGCGATCAGGTCCATGCCGTCGACCTTGATGCGCAGGCGGTCGTCGGCCAGGCCATGGATCGCCGGCAGGCTGGACGCACCGCCGGCGCCGTAGAGGCTGACGCCGGGCGTGCTGCGCAGCAGGGTGGCGGTATCGCCGGAGGCGGTGCGCGGCGCCTGCGCGCCCGTGACGTCGACGCTGTGCGCGTTCAATGGCACCGAGGGTTTCGGCGCGGTCACCAGCACCTGGGCGGGCCGGTTGGCCTGGGCGGCGGCGGTCATTGGCAGGGCTGCGAGCAGCAGCGGCAGGGTCTTGAGCGTGAGGCAAGCCAGGGGCTTCATGATGGAATCCTGAGAGAGGGCTGCGGCGCGTCACCCGGGGCATGCCCGGCGGTGCTGCAGGGGCCGTGCGCAGCGCTGCAGGCCGGGGCAGGCCCGGGCGGCAATGGCAACGATGTGCACACTGGAGGTCGACGGGGGGAACTCGGCGCCGCGCGCGCCAGGTGGCGGCCGGTCCGACCGGGTGGACATGCGGCCGCGCTGACGCAGCCGCTGCCACACGCCCCCGGGTCAAGCAGGCGTCAGGCGCTTGTGGGCGGCCCGGTGGCCGGCGGTCTGACGACCGATGGCCCCGATGGCCGCAGCTGCTGGCCCGTGCGCAGGCTGCTGCAGGCGGTGGTGTCGGGCGCAGGAGGGGTCGACCGGGTCGCCGCCGGGACCACCGGCATGACGCACAGCGCGCAATGGTCGCCATGCCCCGGCAGGGCGTCGACGGCATGCGCCTGGCCATCGGCATCGACCACGATGGTCAGCATGCCCGCTGGCGTGCAGATCACCTGGGCCAGCCCGCCGTTGCCGGCCATGGCCGCGTAGCCGAGCACCGGCATGCCGGCGTTCAGCAGGGCAACGGCCAGCGCGACGAACAGGAATCTCAGGCGAAGCAGCACGGTCACGGACCGGATTCTGCCAGTGGCGGTCTGGCGACCGCCGTGGACCTCAAACCGATGCCAGCGCCTGCACCACCACGTCGCCACGCAGCGAATGCGGCAGCGCCTGGCTGATGCGCACGTCGATCAGCTGCCCCACCAGCCGCGCCGACTGCGGACCGCCATCGAAGTTGACGATGCGGTTGCATTCGGTGCGACCCATCAGTTCGGCTGCGCCGGTGGGGCCGAGACGTCGACTGGGGCCCTCGACCAGGATGCGCTGCACCGTGCCCACGCGGCTGGCGCTGATGCGCTGCACGTTCTGCTCGATCAGCGCCTGCAACTGCTGCAGACGCTTGAGCTTCAGGTCCTGCGGCGTGTCGTCGGCCAGGTTGGCCGCCGGCGTGCCCGGGCGGGCGCTGAAGACGAAGCTGAACGAGGCGTCGTAGCCGATGTCCTCGATCAGCCGCAGCGACTTCTGGTGGTCGTCCTCGGTCTCGCCGGGAAAGCCGACGATGAAGTCGGTGGACAGGCTGATGTCGGGGCGCACCGCGCGCAGCTTGCGGATCGTGCTTTTGTACTCGAGCGTGGTGTAGCCACGCTTCATCGCCATCAGGATGCGGTCGGCGCCATGCTGCACCGGCAGGTGCAGGTGGTTCACCAGCTTGGGCAAGCGCCCGTAGGCATCGACCAGGCGCTGCGTGAACTCGTTCGGGTGGCTGGTGGTGTAGCGGATGCGCTCGATGCCGGGGATGTCGTGCACGTAATCCAGCAACAGCGCGAAGTCGGCGATCTCGGCCGTATCGCCCATCCTGCCGCGGTAGGCATTGACGTTCTGGCCCAGCAGCGTCACTTCCTTCACGCCCTGATCGGCCAGCCCGGCCACCTCGACCAGCACGTCGTCGAAGGGGCGGTGCACCTCTTCGCCGCGGGTGTAGGGCACCACGCAGTACGAGCAGTATTTGGAGCAACCCTCCATGATCGACACGAAGGCCGACGAGCCTTCGGTCCTGGCCGGCGGCAGGTGGTCGAACTTCTCGATCTCGGGAAAGCTGATGTCGACCTGCGCGCGGCCCTGGGCCTGGCGCTGGGCCAGCAACTGCGGCAGGCGGTGCAGCGTTTGCGGGCCGAACACCACGTCGACATAGGGCGCGCGATCGATGATGGCTGCACCCTCCTGGCTGGCCACGCAGCCGCCCACGCCGATCAGCACGCCGCGGGCCTTCAGGTGCTTGACCCGGCCGAGGTCGGAGAACACCTTCTCCTGGGCCTTCTCGCGGATCGAGCAGGTGTTGAACAGGATCAGGTCGGCCTGTTCGGGGTCGTGGGTGGGCTCGTAGCCTTCGGCCACGCGCATCACGTCGGCCATTTTGTCGGCGTCGTACTCGTTCATCTGGCAGCCGAAGCTGCGGATGTAGACCTTCTTCGTCATGGCGGTCCTTGCGATGGGCGGCGCGGTCAGCGCTTGGTCCAGGTCTGGGCAGCGGGGTTGAACAACCAGCGCTGCACGTCCTCGGGTGTGGTGGGCCAGGGCTTGCGCGCGGCCTCTTCGGGCGTGAGGATCCAGACGTCGTGCACCAGGCCCGAGGGCTCGCGGGTGTAGTGCACCAGCAGCCGCTGGCCCGCCAGCGTGGCCGACAGGTACAGCATGTTGTCGGCACCGCGGATGCGCGAGCCCGGCGACAGGCGCGCGGCCCGGCCGTTGAGCAGCACCTCGGGTGGCTGCGTGACCTGCAACTCACCGCGCAAGGCGGTGGCCGGGAACGGGCGCGTGGTCTGCGCCACCACCGCGGTGACCAGCAGCGTCGGCAGCGCCAGGCCGAGCAAATGCTTCAGAACACAGCGGGGCATGGTGTGGATCCAGGGGCTGTGACAAACACGCCGACAATCGAAGCCAATGGCTGCGGTGTCGACAAACAAAACGGCCCGAGACAAGTGCCTCGGGCCGGGGATCTGGTGGCGCTTCAGGGATTCGAACCCCGGACCTGCGGATTATGATTCCGTCGCTCTAACCGACTGAGCTAAAGCGCCATGAGCCCGCGATTATAGCGGCTGATTTTGCGGGCCTGCATCGCCGCTTCCAATTGATCGAGAAATGTTCAGCTTCTTCAAGAAAAAGGCCGCGCCGCCGCCGGCCGCCACCCCTGCCGTCGAGCCTGTTGCCGCACCGCCCGCGGCTTCCATCGAAGCCCCCACCCCGGCGCCCGAGGCGGCCGGCGGTGGATCGTGGTGGAAGACGGCCGTCAGCAAGCTGACCGGTGCGCCCACCGCCGTGGAGCCGCCCGCAGTGGCACCCGTGCCGGCGCTGCCGCCAGCGGAACCGCCCGCAGCAGCACCCGTGCCGGCGCTGCCGCCCGCGGAACCGCCCGCAGCAGCACCCGTGCCGGCGCCGGCCGAGCCGCCGCCGCCCGTGGCCGCCGCCGCGCCGCCAACGCCCGCGTTGCCGTTGCCGCCCGAGCCGGTTGTGGATCGCCCGGTGCCGCCCGTGGCGCCGGCGCCGCTGGCGCCCGTCGAGTCGCCCGCCCCGCCCGCCCGGCAAAGTTGGCTCGACAAGCTGCGCAACGGCTTGCGCAAGACCGGCAGCAACATCGCGCAGGTGTTCACCGGCACGTTGATCGACGAAACGCTCTACGAGGAACTGGAGTCGGCACTGTTGATGGCCGATGCCGGCGTGAAGGCCACCGAGTTCCTGCTGCAGGACCTGAAGCGCCGCGTCAAGGAGGCCAAGGCCACCGACCCGGCCAAGGTCAAGGGCCTGCTGGGTGAGGCGCTGACCGACCTGCTGGCGCCGCTGGAAAAGCCGCTGGTGGTGGGCCAGTTCACACCCACGGTGATGATGGTGGTGGGCGTCAACGGGGCGGGCAAGACCACCAGCATCGGCAAGCTCACCCGCCATCTGGCCGATGCCGAGCAGACGGTGCTGCTGGCCGCGGCCGATACCTTCCGCGCGGCGGCGCGCGAGCAACTGGCGGTGTGGGCCGACCGCAACCGGGTCGAGATCGTCAGCCAGGAGAACGCCGACCCGGCGGCGGTGGCCTTCGACGCGGTCAGCGCGGGCAAGGCGCGCGGCCGCGACGTGGTGATCGCCGACACCGCTGGCCGCCTGCCCACGCAGCTGCACCTGATGGAAGAGCTGAAGAAGATCAAACGCGTGATCGCCAAGGCCGATGCCAGCGCGCCGCACGAGGTGCTGCTGGTGGTCGACGGCAACACCGGCCAGAACGCGCTGACCCAGGTGAAGGCCTTCGACGACGCGCTGGGCCTCACCGGCCTGATCGTCACCAAGCTCGACGGCACGGCCAAGGGCGGCGTGCTGGCGGCCATCGCGCGCGAGCGGCCGGTGCCGGTCTACTTCATCGGCGTGGGCGAGAAGCTGGAAGACCTGCAGACCTTCAGCGCGCGTGAGTTTGCGCAGGCGCTGCTGAGCTGATCACGGCCCGTGTGGATCGCCCGGCCCGCCTTGGGCTGGGTGGTGCGCTCAGCGTGCCGGCACCCGCGCTGCCGAGCAGGCCAGCAGCGTGACATAACCGCCGACGCTGGCGACGCCGACCTGTTGCACCCGGGCATCGAGCAGGTTCTCGCCGTGCCCGGGTGACGCCTGCCAGCCGGCCACCAGGCGGTCGGCCTGGCGGTAGCGCGCGGCGAGGTTTTCCACGCACACCCGGCGTTGGGCGCGCTCGAAGCGCGTCTGAAAGCCGGCGTGGCTGAGGGCGCCCAGGCGGGCCATCGCCTGGCTGTGGCCCGCGGCGATCTCGCTGAGCGTGGGATCGGCCTGCCACGGTGCCAACCGCTGCTGCAGCCGGTGGTGGTTGACGGCCTCCAGCACCTGCTGCGCAAAGTCGCGGTCGGTGGGGGCGTCAGCCGGCAGCGGTTGCGCGTTGGCATGGATGGCCCAGGCCAGGGCGCAGGCCAACCACGGCGCTGACCGCTGGCGGCGGCGGGGACGGTGGCCCGATGGGTGCTGGCAGGGTGTGTGCATCACGGCCGCCATCTTCCACCGCCGCGCGGCCGCCGGTGGTGCGGTCGGCGTGCGCTTTTGCCTGCAGTGCGGCGCGCTCTGGCCGATAACCGGATTGAACGGGTGGATGGGCCGTGCGCTGGCCTGGCCCCGCCGCGTGCAACCCCCATCGTCCAGACCGCCGCCCAACACCGTGAACGAACCCGCATCCCCCTGGCGCCACTGCCCCGATTGTGGTGGTGACGTGCAAGCCGTGCGGCGCCTGCGGGCCGGCCACGGTCCGTCCAGCGCATCGGCCCGCCTGCGCTACCGCTGTGCGAATGTCGTTTGCGGCTGGCGCGAGCCCCGCACCCGGGCGCAGCGTTTGCCAAGCGACGGGTTGCCTGCCGCGGCCGCGACCAGGCTGCAGGCCTGGGCGGCGGCGATCCGCCCGCCGGCGCGCAAGGCTGCTGTGGCGCTGGTCGTGGCCTTCAGCGTGATGGCCCCGCTGGCGGTGGTCTCGCTGATCGGCGTGGGCGCGATGGCGGGCCGCCAGGTGGCGCTGGGCGTGGCGCCCGGCGAAAGCCACGACGGCGTACCGGCAATCGCCGGGCCGCTCGGCGGCACCCTGATGCCGGCGGTGGTGCCGCTGCCCGGCGCGCCGGCGCCGTCCGATCAGGCATCGCACGGCCTGAGCCTGCGCCGCGGCTGCCAATGGGGCCAGCCCGGACGCAATCCGTACCGCGGCACGATGGCGCAGGCGCTGCAGGCTGCGCGCCTGCCGGCCGAGGCGGTGCGGGCCATCGTCGCCCAGCAGCAGGCTGGCCTGAAGGCGGGACGGTTGTCGATCACCCGGGATGCGATCCGCCACACCACCGACGGCCGCGAATTCGACCCCGGCGCGGTGGCCCTGACCTTCGGCCGCACGCTGTGTTTGGGGTCCCGGGTGAACTTTGCGCCCGGCCACGAGGAACTGGCCGACTTCTACGAAGCGCGCGACGACCAGGGCCGCCTGCATGCGGTGATGGTGCCCGACGTGTGCGGCAACGTGTCGGTGCTGGGGGCCCGCGGCGAGCGCGGCGTGGTCGCCGGCACGGCGGCCCTGCTGGCGCAGCGCAGCGAGGCGCTGGCCCAGCTGGCCGATATCTTGGCCGACCCGGTGGGCAGCGCGGTGGGCGGTGGTGCTTCGGTGGGCGGTGTGGGCGCCGAGGGGCAGGCCGGCCTATCGGGCGCCGAAGAAGGCGAGGCGGGCGGTGACGCTGGCAGCGCCGCCGCAACGGCGCGCGCCAGGCCGTCGAGCGTCGAGGCCACACCGCCGGCGGCGGCTCAGCGGCTGGCCAGTGCTGTGCCGATCGCCACGCCCAGGATCGGCGTCGCGCGGGCGGGCGATCGGGCACCGACCACGCAGCCCGGCAGCCCGGTTCTGACGGCGTTGGGGCGTATCACCGAGCAGGTGGTGCCGCGCCCGGCCGCGGCGGCGGCGGCGGCAGCGGCCGCCGAAGTCTTGTCCCGACGCAGCGCCGAGGTGGCGCGTCTGGCCCAGGTGCTGGGCGACAGGGGCCAGCCCGTCGCGGGCGCCGCCCAAGGCCCGGCAAAGGAAGTGCCCGAACCGGGCACGCTGGCAGTGGTGCTGCTGGCGCTGGTCGCGCTGGTGGCCCAGCGCTGGCGGCGCCGGGCGGGCGGCTGAGGCTCACCCCATCATCCCCTTCATGCCACCCATGCGCTTCATCATCTTCATCAGGCCGCCGCCCTTCATCTTCTTCATCATGCCCTGCATCTGCTCGAACTGATTGAGCAGGCGGTTCACCTCCTGCACATGCACGCCGGCGCCGGCGGCGATGCGGCGCTTGCGGCTGGCCTTCAGCAGATCGGGCTTGCGGCGCTCCAGCGGCGTCATCGACAGGATGATGCCCTCCATGCGCTTGACGTCGCGCTCGGCCTTGTCCATGTCGACGTTGCCGGCCTTGGCGGTCATCGCGCTGGGCAGCTTGTCCATCAGCCCCGACAGCCCGCCCATCTTCTTCATTTGCGACAGCTGCGACAGGAAGTCGTTCAGGTCGAAGGCGTCGCCCGACTTGACCTTGTCGGCCAGCTTCTGCGCCGCGCCCAGGTCGACATTGCTTTGCACCTGCTCGACCAGCGCCAGGATGTCGCCCATGCCCAGCACGCGTCCGGCATGGCGCTCGGCGTCGAAGACTTCCAGCCCGTCGATCTTCTCGGAGACGCCGGCAAACTTGATCGGCGCGCCGGTGATCTGGCGCACCGACAGCGCCGCGCCGCCGCGTGAATCACCGTCGAGCTTGGTCAGCACGATGCCGGTCAGCGGCAGCGCCTCCTTGAAGGCCTTGGCGGTGTTGATCGCGTCCTGGCCCTGCATCGCGTCGACGACGAACAGCGTCTCGATCGGGTTCAGGCAGGCGTGCAGGTCGCGGATCTCGGCCATCAGCGCTTCGTCGATCGCCAGCCGGCCGGCGGTGTCGACCAGCAGCACGTCGAAGTAGTGGCGCCTGGCGTGATCGAGCGCGGCCAGGGCGATGTCGCGGGGCTTTTGCTCGCCGGTGGACGGAAACCACTCGGCGCCGGCCTGCTTGGTCACCAACTTCAGCTGCTCGATGGCGGCCGGGCGGTAGACGTCGGCCGAGACGGTGAGCACCTTCTTCTTGCGGCGCTCGATCAGGTGCTTGGCCAGCTTGGCGGTGGTGGTGGTCTTGCCCGCGCCCTGCAGGCCGGCCATCAGGATCACGGCCGGCGGCTGGGTGATCAGGTTGATGTCGGACACGCCCTCGCCCATGGTGCGGCTAAGTTCCTTGTGCACCACGCCCACCAGCGCCTGGCCGGGGTTGAGCGAGCCGATGACCTCGGTGCCCAGCGCCTTTTCCTTGACGCGGGCGATGAAGTCGCGCACCACGGGCAGCGCCACGTCGGCCTCGAGCAAGGCCATGCGCACCTCGCGCAGCATGTCCTGCACGTTGGTGTCGGTGATGCGGGCCTGGCCACGCATCGTCTTGACGAGGCGTGACAGGCGGTCGGAAAGGGTGGAGGCCATCGGCATGGCGGGCACGCCGTGAGGGGGTGGCCGCGAAAGTACACTGTCCTGGATGATTCTATCGTTCGCCCCCGTTGCAACCCTGGGTGCGGCGCCGCTGGTGCTGGCGCTGGTGGCCATGGTCGCCTACGGCATGGCCGCGCTGCCGGCCAACGCCGACGCGCGGCTGCCGGCGCCGGCCCTGGTGGCGGGCTGGTTGTTGCACGCCTTGCTGCTGGCGCTGGACATCGGCGGCTGGGGCCGCGGCGAGCCCGGCGCGCGCCTGGGTTTCGGCCCGGTGCTGTCGCTCACCGTGTGGCTGGTGCTGGCGGTGCACACGGTGGAAAGCCGCTTCGTGCCGCTGCCCGGCGTGCGGCGTGTGCTGGCCCTCAACGGCGCCCTGGTGGTGCTGCTGGCCTGGGCCTTTCCGGGCGAGGTGCGGCCGGCACTCAACCCCTGGGCGCCGGTGCACTGGATGCTGGGCGTGGCTTCGTATGCGCTGTTCGGCGCGGCGGTGCTGCACGCCACCATGCTGGACGCCGCCGAGCGCCGCCTGCGTCTGCCCGGCGGCCGCGCGCAGACGCCGATGCGCGGGACCATGGGCCTGCCGCTGCTGCGGCTGGAGCGGCTGACCTTCCGCTTCGTCGAGGTCGGCTTCGTGGTGTTGACGCTGGCGGTGCTGCTGGGCGTTGCCACCTCGACGCAATGGCAATGGGACCACAAGACGGTGTTCTCGTTGCTGGGCTGGGCGGTGTTTGCCGCCTTGCTGGCCGGGCGGCATTGGCGCGGCTGGCGCGGCGTGCGCGCCACGCGGTGGCTGTATGGCGGTGCCTTGCTGCTGCTGCTGGGTTATGTGGGGTCGCGCTTCGTCTTCGAGGTGCTGTTGGGCCGGGCCAATGTCTGAGCGCGCACCGGCCCGCGTGACATGGGATCACTTGTGAAATACCTGCTGGTCTTGCTGGTGGTGGCCTTCGGCCTGTGGACCCTGGTCTCGCGTCTGCGTGGGCCTGACCGCGGTGCGTCGGGTGCCGCGCCGCGCAAGCCGGGCGCGGCCAATCCGGTGGAGATGGTGCAGTGCGCCCATTGTGGGCTGCACCTGGCCGCCACCGATGCGGTGGCCGAGGGCTCGCGCCTGTACTGCAGCGACGCCCATCGGCGGCTGGGCCCCGTGGCCAACCCGCCGGCATGAAGCTGCACCCGGCCGCACCGAGGCTGAACCACATGCCGCCATGCCGATGGCTGGCGGTGCCGGGCTGCCTTTGGTGACCGGCAAGCCGAACCGCCGCCAGGCCGATCGCCGCAGCAACGACCGCCGTCAGGGCGACCGCCGGCGCCCGCCGCAAAGCACCCACGACGACAGCTGGCTCAGCGCCTGGGGCGATGCGGCCAACAGCCGCCAGGGCAGCGGCCAGACCGGCCGCCACGGCGACGCTTCGTCGCTGTTCGACACCGATCCCGACGGCGTCGGCGACAGCCGCTTCATCGCCCGCCAGGCGGCGCGCCTGGTGTCGACCGACGGTGCGGCGCTGCCGCGCATCCTGCGCACCTACGTCACCGCCCGCGCGCTGTTGTCGCTGGCGCTGGCGCTGGCGCCGTGGCTGGCCTCGCTGACCGGCGGCAAGGTGCCGGTGGTGCTGATGATCGTGTGCCTGGCCTATGCCAGCCAGGCGGTGTCGCTGTGGCTGCTGCATGGCGCCAGCGACGACCGCGCGATGCCCGATCACCTGCTGCCGCGGCAATGGTTGTGGACCATCGGCGTGGACCTGTTGGCCTTCTTGTCGCTGCGCTTCATCGACCCGGCCGCGCAACTCAACTACACCGCGCTGCTGGTGCTGCCGGTGCTGATGTCGGGTGTGCTCACCCGGCGCCTGGTGGCGCTGGGCACTGCCGCGGGCTTGTCGCTGCTGCTGATGGCGGGGGCCTGGCCGATGGCCGTCGAAGGTGGCGATCTGCTGCTGCAGTTGTCGCAGGCCGGGTTGACGGGTGCCGGCCTGTTCCTGATCGCGCTGCTGGCCAGCGAGTTGTCGCAGCGCCTGGCCCGCGAGGAGCGCGCTGCGCGCAGCAGCCTGGAGCTGGCGCGCCAGCAGACGCTGCTCAACCGCCTGGTGATCGAGGAGATGGCCGAGGGCGTGCTGGTGGTCGACCGGCGTGGCCGCGTGCGCGCCATCAACCCGGCGGCCCGGGCGCTGTTCGGATCGGTGGGCCAGGGCATGGTGCTGCCCAGTCCGCTGCTCGACGAGCCGATGCTTGCCGGCGTGCATCAGGCCGTGCAGCGGGCTTATGTGGAGGGCAGCTGGCCAGCCTCGGCGCGCGAGCTGACGATCACGCTGGACGATGGCGAGCAGCGCTTGCTGCAGGTGCGTGCGCGCTTCACGCGGCGCAGCGGCATCGGCGCCGACGACACGCCGCCCGAAGACATCTGCGTGCTGTTTCTCGAGGACATGCGGGCGGTGCAGGCCCGCGCACGCCAGGACAAGCTGGCCGCCATGGGCCGGGTGTCGGCGGGCATCGCGCACGAGATCCGCAACCCGCTGGCCGCCATCTCGCAGGCCAATGCACTGCTGCTCGAGGACGCGCTGATGCCGCAGCAGCGTCGCCTCTCGCGCATGGTGGCCGACAACGTCGAGCGGCTCAAGCGCATCGTCGACGACGTGCTGGCGGTGGCGCCGGGGGCGGTCACGCCGACCGGCACGATGGACGCCCGGGCCGAGGTGGCCCAGGTGTGCGACGACTGGCGGGCCAGCGTGGCGCCCGAGTTGCGCGCCGCCGAGCGGCTGGTGTGCG